>Ga0157371_10000247_pt1 | contig 76646 bp, 169 predicted proteins | sample C45metaG_FD_113462 | JGI IMG/M metagenome (GOLD analysis project Ga0157371, IMG submission 113462) | Corn rhizosphere microbial communities from Kellogg Biological Station, Michigan, USA - C4-5 metaG | ecosystem: Host-associated > Plants > Roots > Rhizosphere > Soil | place: USA: Michigan...
AAATAAATGATAAAAAAATTACTTTTTACAAAATTGAGGTTAAAAACAAAAACATCCTACTTCTTCAAATTAATTAAATAAAAAAAAAAAAACTTATTTTCCTTATGAATTGTTAGTAAAAAAAAAAAAAAAGTAGAGATAGTAGTAGTATTAGTAGATAGATGTATTGTAGTACACTAAATGCTCTACAGGCCACGGTTTATAGGGGTTTGTCCTCATTCTACTCGGTACTTTCTCTGTTTTGCTCTCAATTCATTCCACTAAGACTACACCCTCCCAAGCTCAATGTCAACCCTCACACCAAAAATAATCCCCACTCCAAATCAGCCTAACCACAGCTAAATTCTTTTAGCAATCCGCTTGCTTTCCACAACAAGACGTGCGAGAATGGTTGCATCACTTAGAGAAGGAGATTTACAATGTACATGATTACTCGATTCAACAAGGCTAAGCGTGCAGAAGCACTTTGGTATAATCAATACTCGAATTCCACTATGTGGGATAGTATCACACCAGTGTCAAATAAAACAAAGCGTGAGATTCATGAGGGATTGGTTGCTCTTGGTCCTTTTCCTACACCGGAGCAAGTGAATGAGATTATTGGAAACACATCTTGGACTGATTGCCGATGTGATGAGTGTGGTAAATCAGTTGACAAAGTGATTCAGGTTGGACAAGATCCAGATTATGAAAGTTCGACTGCTGAAATCTGTGTACAGTGTTTGAAGAAAGCTATTAAACTGAGTAAGGAGGTTTAAGGTGCGTTATTCTAAAGGACGCTGGGTAGCCTCTTACCGAGACACTTGGTCCCTCGACACAACCCTATCCCCAATCATCTACGCCGGATTATCCAAATTCCACGATGTCCTAGAACAAAAGAACCGCGAAGGGAAATGTCTAGGCATCCCAAACGAATACATGAAAAATGAATCCGAATGGGTGACAGATTCTGATATACAAGATTGGCTAGACGACATCAAGAAGATGATGTATGCTTTCGAGAACAAAGAGCCTGATATGGGAGCGTATGATTTCTCTTTGGAAATGGTGCCTGTTCCGGGAGAGGTAGCTAAGGAAGGCTGCTCAGTCCCATACACAATTGAGTGTGATAATTTGGAAGAGAAAGCTAGGTATTATGCTGATTGTGATGAGCATGAGAGGTTGGTGCAAGAGGGGTTGAATCTCTTTAGTTTGAGATATTCCAGTTTGTGGTGGTAAATTAATAGGAGAAATGTTATGGAAATGAAATCATATACGAATGTTGTAAGCCTATTCAGGCTAAGAGAAGACTCAGTGTTTAACAGTCTGAATGATGCCGTTGAAGTCTTTGAGGATGACTCATCAGTTGATGTTATCTTGAACACAGACCACCATCGTGTTGATGTTATATTTAAAGAAGACGTGACTGTAGCTGACTGTGAATGTATTTACTTAGGTATTAATCAAGTACGTCCGATTGGTGTATTGATGATGACAAACCGAAATGACCTGTTCGCTAAGTATGAACAGAATTATATTAAAGTCAGTAGGCTTCAAAATAAGATGTTCAAACAATCAGCCAAGTTTAACAAAGCTAAACGTAAACTTGAGAAGGCATTGGAGAAGCTTGCATGATCTACATCCTATACTACCTAATCTGTGCTGTATCGAGCTTTTACCTTACTAAAAACTACGTTGAGTCCAACCTTAGACGTGTAGGCATCCAAGACGCTAGCATCGCTACCGCTATGAGAAATGCCGCTAAGAAAGACGAAACAATTGATCCAATGCATGATTGTCCAGACCATGTAGCTTCAGCTTTGTTTTGGACGATAATTTTGGTGTACAATCTGTTGTGTTGGCCATTCTGTCTGATGACATTGGTGTATTGGCAGATTAATAAACAAGACTTTTCAGATTATAGGGGGTAATATATGATTACTAAAACTGACGACAAGAAACACAAATACCAAAGCTGGGAAACTCTCCTGACACTTAGCTATGGAGGTGCTATGGATTGTATTACATTTGATTTAGCTGCTTGGGGCTCTACTGAACAAGAGTCAATGGATAATTTCAAGGTAGCTTGGAAGATTCTAAAGGATAAAGTGGATAACTTGGTGGCTAAAGAATGACAATAAAACTATCCCTATTCATGCTTGATCCTGTAACTGCTCATGCAAAGTACATGAAAGAAGTAGCTGAACTGAACGAAAAGATTGAAAAGAAAGATAGTTCTCACAAGGAACTTAAGCTACAATACAAACTTCTGAAAGAACGAATGAAGAGGCGTACAGGTGAACTTACCGTTGTGTCTAACAAGCTCTCTGAAGAGAGAAAACTAAATCAGGTATGGGAGAATTGAGATGAAACGAACAATCATGTACCGCTACAGTTCTTGGACAGAAGGTTGTGGATGTTGCTCAAATAGTGAATCACTCTATGATGTCTATGAAGATGGTGTGTTGGTATCAGAAGCAAATTGGTGTGGGCTTGCACAGGATGAGGCAGACTTACGGGGTATTCTTAAGCATCTAGAACCTTTTGATATTGATCCTGATAGTTGGTGGTTTTGATGAAAGTATGCTGCGGTAACGGAAAGCCTTATGACACTCTAACAGACTTCGAACGTCTCGGTGGTTGCGGGAACGATCACTGTGTAGGCCCAATTAGTGTAGAAGATTATGATCTACTCTTGACAGGGCTTGGAACATTCGATATAAGAGATTGCACAAGCTCAGATGAGTTGTGTAAGTTGATTAAACCAACAGGAGAGCAAGATGAAATTTAGTAAAGAGGCTTGGTGGGAATATGTCAGGGGTACTGAACTGAAAGATATGGAAGATGGTGATATCCTAATTGCACTGTAACAAGCGTTCTATTCTGGATATATCTGTAAAGAGTCTGAAATTAAAATTATTGATTCTCAACTCGTTGCACTCAAGGAGATGTTTAAGTGAAGCCCCACGAGATTGACAAGATTAAAAGTTTAGATCCTACAGGCTGCAACGGCACTGTGCAAAGTGTTCTGATGAATCCTAATATCAACCAAGCACATTATGCAGAAGTGTTGTATTATTTGTTGAGTAAGGTGCTTGAAGAGAAGGGGTATCTTGAGCGTGCTAGTAATGCCATGACTAGGGTGTTGCAAGCTAATGGGTTGGTGGATGAATTGAATAAATGTCTTGAATTGGAGGAGAAACTATGAACTACATAGCAGAAAATGTTAAAGTATTCTTTGGAGATATTGAAGTTACAGGTTATGCACTTGCCGACCCAATCTATGCAAATCGTGAACGACTGTGGTACAAGGATATTGAAGGAAAACCTTTCACTGTACTTGCAACTTGTGAAGATTACACTGTAGTAGAGGTTCCTTTCAATGAATTAGGTTATGAAAAGCATATTAAGCCGATGAAGCCAACTGTTAAGAGTCCATTTAAGTGTGTGGTGGAGAAATGATTTCTCATCTAGACTATTTAATGAGTCTTCCACAAGTACATAGGGAAATTTATGGTTACGAAGAAGAAAACAAACCAAATGATTATTGTGTCTGGACAGATATTGGTTATAGTAAGAGTCTAATGGCTTGGGTTGAAACTGATGAGCACTTTAGAGATAGAATTAAAGAAATAAAGCTTGACTGTAAAATAGAAACATGAGACATTGGTGGTGTAGGGATTTGTAGGCAGGAAAAGCGGGATAATTATTAAATAACCAGTAGAAGGAAACAAGTGCATGGGAAGTCGCGAAAGGGCGTTTGTAGTACAAGTTGACGGTCAGGATATCGCCGTTCCCCGTAAACGTGTTCGTAAGGATAAGGTTGGTAAACCTGCTGTAAACCATAAGTATGATGATGAAAAAGAGTTTAATTCGTTGCACTTTAAGCCTATTGGAGAGGCACAAACGCTTGGGGCACAGTATCTGCAAGAAGGCCGTAAAATAGTTGCACTACAAGGCCCAGCCGGTGGTGGCAAGTCAATTCTAGCTGCATGGCACGCTGCAAACCTGTTGAAAGCTAAATCTATCCATAAATTGTTCTTGGTTCGACCTTATGAGTCTTGCGGGCGTACAATCGGGGCGGTTCCCGGCACGGAAGGAGAAAAACTCTCCGTTATCTTCACCAGCATCTTGGAGCATCTGACCAAGTTCCTTGGTAAAACGCAATTGTCTTACATGCTTGAGAAGAAAGTAATCGAATTCAAAAGCGTCGAATGGATGCGCGGTTATTCCTTTGAGGACGGCGTTTTTGTCTTGTGTGAAGAGGTGCAGGGATTCGATACTGACCTTATGCAAATGCTGACAACTCGTATTGGTGATGGCGCGCAACTTTGTATGACGGGTGATTGGCGTCAAAAAGACATCCGCAAGGAAACTGGGCTTAAGTACTTGAGTGAAGTTGTAGAGGCTGCAAATAACACACCACCAGAATTTCTTGATGACGAAGATATTCAGGAAATCAAGAATAACATTGGGTTTGTGAATTTTACATTTGAGGACAGTGGTCGTCGAAGTAAGTTGACTAAAGCACTTGTGAAATTGTTTTACTACGAGAAGGGGTAGTTATGGAAGTCGATTCAACAAGATGGGAGATTATAAAAGAATGGAAAGAGGGTAGACGCCACTACCTAGAAGTTAAGTGTAATATTTGTAATACACACTTTGATAGATCACGAAAAGAGCAAATCTTTGGAAAGGTTCTTAGGCAGTGTGAATGCGATAAAACTGTGCGTGGAAAGCCATTTGAAATAGGTGAGCGGATTGGTAAACTGATAGTTCTGGAAAGAGATAACAGTATTACGGATAATAAACATGTTTGGTGGAAGGTAAAGTGTGATTGTGGAGAAGTTAAATCCTTACAAGGTAGTCAGTTGAGGAACGGTACAACTTCAACATGCGGATGTTTGCTTTCTGACAAACGTGGAGGTAAAAGAGAAAAGCATGGCAGGACTAAAACAAAAGAGTATAAAATTTGGACTAGTATGTGTGGTAGAGTAACAAGACCAGACGAAAGTACCCGTAAATGGTATTTTGACAAGGGTATTGGTGTTTCTTCTGAGTGGAGAGCTGGTTTTACACACTTCTATGAGGATATGGGAGACTGTCCAGAGGGGTACTCTTTAGACAGAATTGACCCATCAGGTGATTACTGTAAAGAAAACTGCCGCTGGGCTTCTCTTGAACTTCAATCTATTAACAAAGGATTGTTTTGCAATAACACAAGTGGTAAGACAGGTGTTTCCTTGAATCAACACGGAAAATATATGGCTTACATTTACAACAAGGGCGAGAGAATCCATCTAGGGAGTCATGCAACTTATGAATCAGCAGTCAAAGCACGCCTTGAAGCCGAAGAAAAATATTGGGGAGACATTAATGAGTGAAGATAATATCGTTCCATTCTTTCAACCAAACAAAACGTTCACAACAGAATTTCGTGGTGTTCGGTATGATTACTACTTGACTGGTGAAATTGGCAAGGCTGAGGATTATGTAGACTTGTGTAATATTCTGCGTAGTGCATCGGCACAAGATGAGGTGGTGATAAGAATCCGGAGTGGCGGCGGGTCTGTACACACAGGCAATATGATCATCAACGCTATTAGTGAATCTGAGGCTAATGTCGTTGGGTTCATTGAAAGTGACTGTGGTAGTATGGCTACGTTCATCTTCTTGGCCTGTCATACTTGGGGCGTTTCAGACACTGCTGAGTTTTTCTGTCACACTTGTAGCTATGGTTCTTGGGGTAAGGAACATGAAAATTTTGCACAGGCTGAGTTTATTCGTAAACAAGCACACAAACAGATGCGTGCTCGATATGAAAACTTCCTCACAACTCAAGAAATCGAAATGGTCATTTCTGGGACCGACATCTATCTAGATGCTGATGAAATTATGCAGCGACTTGAAGGGTATTCGGAAGCTCGAAATAATAAGCCTTGCGACTGTGGCTCAGAAGATTGTCCTCAAAACCAACGCCTCGCAGCTCTCCAAGAGGAAGAAGACTTCGACGACATGCCAACACTGGAAGACATGATTTCTTCCGCTGTAGCTTCCGGTATTGAGCAATATGAAAAGAAACGACTTGCCGCTGATAAAAAGGTCACGAAGGTAAAACCAGCAAAAGTAATCGAAAAATCTGAATAAAGAGCTTGCATTAAATACGTGGGAGGGGTAAAATTCTCCCACAAACTTAAACCAAAGGAGAATTAAAATGGGTGAATTTACAGCGTGGCTTTGTTGTATGATTTTTGTTGCACTTGTGTCAGTTAACAATACAACATTCCGTTTCGATGCAAACGATGCAGTTAAAATGCTAAATGAAGTATGTTCCAAGAATGGCGGCATTGAATATTCCAAAGTGGACATTGACAATTGGTTGTTTACTTGTAAAGATACTGCTAAATGCACTGTTAAACGTTAAGGAGAAATTGTATGATCAGCGCACAAGAAATAGAAGAACTTATCGCAGAACAACAAGCTGACCTTGCTGCACAGGAACTGCTAGAGAATTCTGAGGAAGAAGAATGAACATCTTTGATAAATTATACGAAGTTCCAGATGAAGATGGACACCTAGAGCCAGTGTTTGATATTGATCCGTATATTTATTTAGAACTAGATCTACATTATGCCCAAGGAGAGATGTAATGGATTTTGATGAATTTATTAGTTACCTGAAACAAAGCCTACCAGATAATGTTGACTGGTATGTAGACCAGAGCAGGTTCAAAGGTAATGATCTTGTAGGGGCAACCATTAAGTTTAATTTTCCTGTACAACAGGACGAGGAAGAATAAAATGCCACTATACATGTTAGTTAAAGTAGACTTCGAACATCGTGAGAATATGGGATTGTTTGATACACAGGCTAAGGCGCTTGCTTTGCAGACATCACTTGAGCTAGAATTATTTGACTCAGGTAGTTTGGCTGGTATTAGTTTCTATGTAGAGGAGCACTTTGTTAAATGAATTATGAACAAGATCAGCTAGAGGGGTTGGAATCATCTTTGGAACATTGGATTCTGTCAGATGAAAAAGATATGGTAGATACTTTTGGTGAAGATCTGGTAGTGGCTGTAAAAGAGGCTTTGCACAATGAGTGACTTCAGTAGTTGGGAAGATTTAAAAGAGTGGTTATCTGATCCTGAAGATAACTGGAATACCGTAAGTTATCATGCTTGGACTTGGGGTAATTCTTACATGTCTTGTTATGATGAAGACTGTGGTTGTTCAGATGATTTCGAGACTGTAGAAGACGCTGTGGAAAGTATTAGGGATTATTGCGGTAACAAACTTGAGTTGGTAATTAAGAATGACTGACCACGACCGATGGCTTGACCAAGATTTAGATGATCACTACTTAGAACTTCTTGAGTCTGGCCTTGAAATACCCTGGCCCGATGAACCAGCAATAGAACCAAATAACGATTACGATGATTATGACGGCTGGGATGACATGCAATGATGAGGGTAATTAAAATAACTCCTCACATCCCTTATTATCTAGCCGAAGGAAACGTTGTACAAAGTAAGTGGAGAGAACCTTTCGTAGACAGAGTTGGTAATAAAGCAACGCTAACGAAACTAGAAGTGCTTACGAAGAAAGGGAAGATTGTAGATTACACAATTCAAGTTCAGTGGGAGTAGAGATTATGGCTGAGAAGAAGCAGAGAGAAATCAAAGTAAGTTATATCTCCTACGAGGAGTATACCCAGTATGACTACGTGGATGTTGCAACTTGGTTCATTGTAAATGCTCTTCAACAATATGTCTATTTTCACACGTCGGATCGTGCAGAGGCTCAGCGAGTTTGTAATGATCTATACGGAGTAGGATTTTATACAGTAAAGACCTCAAAAATTCAGAAGACTAAATCAAGTCGTGAGGATGGCGGATATTCAGCTTACGGGTCGAATAGTCGTAAAGGGTTTGCAAGTCAGTTGAAGAAAACAACATGAAGTACGATAAACTCTACATGGACTTAGCTTTACGAGTTGCACAGGAGAGTAAATGCCCACGTAAAGCTGTAGGTTGTGTCATTGTACCAGAATCAGGAATGTTGGCAGTTGGTTTCAATGGTCACGCATCAGGTGGTCCCAATATATGGGATTATTCAGAAGACGGAAATCCAGAAGTAGTACATGCAGAATTGAATAGTTTAGGGAAAATGCTAGAACAAGGGGTTAGTGCTAAAGGATCCACGGTCTATGTAAGCTTGAGTTGTTGCCTTGATTGTGCTAAGCTTCTTGTACGTGCCAAGGTAAGTCGAGTTGTTTATTTGGAGAGTTACAGAAAGACAGATGGGCTGGATTATTTGAGAAAATACAATATTTGTGTAGAACAATTTAAAGGAGAACAAAATGAAAACTAAAGTAAGTGCTTGGAAAGACGAAGACATTGTAGATACTCGCAAACTCCAAATCTTTAGCTTGTGTCAAGTAATGGCAGCTTTCCATTATGAACTTGTAGAGTACAAAGGCCACGCTTCACGATTTGAAAGTACCCACCGCTCAAATAAAGGTCGTAATGTAATTAGCTGGTCTAAGGCCATTTCGCTCTATAACGGTGATTCTGTAAAATGTGTATTTGGTCGTCCTCCTAATCGTTTGACATTGTGGAGTTTTACCGACTACCAAGTAACACAAGCCAAGGCTGCAAGGATAGTTAAACAGCTCAAATTGCAGTTCTGTCGTCAAACCAAACAGGTGATTGTACAAGATCATCGTGTTGAATTTATTACCCCTTCGTATAAAGCTCTATTCCTCGGGAATAAGTATCTATGAACAGATCGATTATCTATGTCTGGTCATCAGGATTTTGGATATTTGGAGTAGATTATCATCACGGTACACATTCAGCTTTAGGTAAGTATCAAGAAGTTATTCTTGGCGAAGGATGGCATAGACAGGAGATTACTTTGATGGTGAATGACTTCATTGAAGAGAATCTATTGCTGTGGGAAGATTGATAGAAATTTATAAGCTCTGAGGCTCTTGTCTCGGGGCTTTTCTTTTGTTAAAATTATCTTATAAATTAACTAGGAGGCTACATGATCTACATAACAGAAATGCTGCGTTGGGGTGATGATGAATCCCACCATTATATCATTGGAGCATACTCAACCAATGAAGAAGCCTCTTACGCAGGAGAATTTCGTGAAGATTTGAATAAGATCAAGCACTTAGCTTATAATTTTGACTCAGATGGTGTTATTGATGCTATACGAACTCTAGAAAACAAAATGTTTGAGGTGTAGGTAATGAGTAAGAAAGGAAATCCTGATTTTAAACCAATGACAGACCAGCAAAGGGAGGAAGCACACCTAAAACGTCTAGCTGACCAAGAATATGCTGTAAATCACCTGATAATTGAGTACAAAGATGCCGATTATTGGCGTTCATTAGCCTCAGAACAGGGGTTGAAGATGCCTAATTGGTGGATAAAGGGGGTAGAAGTTAAGTATATTCGGAGGGCTTGTAAGAAACTTGGAATTGATGTAGCTGAATATGTTGAGTCCACTGGCTTTAAAAACCTTAAAGAATTCACTGAAAACAATGAAAAATGGACAGCTTTTGCCCATGTAGGGTTGGTTTTAGAGTTTTATAAAGAGAATACAGCTCAGAAAGGTTGTTAGAATCAATTGAAAGTGGTAAAGTTAAGGTAGTTTTTGATGTATTCAGCTCGATTAACATTAACAGAGCCCGGTAGTGGCTCTTAGGAGAAACAGATGCTTATCCTATTGTATTTTATCGTTGTAATTGTTGTTTCATACATCCATGCACACGGATGCTACGTCAAGGGAACTAAATATCCGTGGAAAGAGGATGCGATCCTATGCTTTCTTTGGCCCATCACATTGCCTATAGGTATTTGGATGATTATTGCATCGGAGAGTAGACCATGACACTAGCTGAACATGAAGATCGTCTTGTTAAAGACGAAGAATACCGTAGTAAATGGATTGATGAAGAAGTTCGCAGTTCTTCTGAGTGGTTTGTGCAGCAACTCAGCACTAAACAGAAGGATACACAAACAGTAACTTAGTGTGGAGAGTGAAATGACTGCGAATCGTCAGCTTGCAGAACAACGGGGTTTATCTGAACACCAAATTCAAGAGATTGATCGTCTGCACGAACATCTTGACAAAACAATGGACTACTTTATTGAACAAGGTTGGACACAAGGACGGGAAGATGAAATTCATGATATCGAATACCTCTTGCAACAAGCTTGGGGTTTTCCTAAAGACTGTGGATACCATCGTTATGCACACCAATATGCTTTTGTCTGCCAGTGGTATGGGCGTACATTCAAGTGTGTAGAAACTGGGAATAAGATTACACTAGGTAAAGATATTCAAGAACGTCAATACATTTCTTTTGGTAATTGTGCAATTGACTTGGGTGTGTTAAACGGTTATTCTCGTCGTATCGGAAACATGGAGGAGATTAAATGATAACAGATAAACAGAGGTTCGAAGAGTTTACTAGAAATGAAAAAGAATTTGAGAGTCAAGGCTGGGTAGTACATCACATTTGTGGGTGTGGGTACGTTCCTACGCACTCAGAGAACAGTGTGCTTATGAGGTTTGACTTTCCTTGGTGCCCTAAATGTGAAATGAGAGACTACCGAAAGAAGTATCGTCGTTGGATTTCTCAATCTATTTGGTATAAACCACAGACATGGTTTCGCGGTTACTATGAGTGGGAACAACAATGACCACACAATATTCACCCGAGAAACAATTGATCAAAGATTTCATCCGCTGGGCTAGTGATATGCATAAGTGTGCGATTGTGGCATTCCCAGATGAATTTGCTGCGAGTCAGTATGTGAATTACAAATTTGTCAATACATGTGAATTATTGGATGAATTTATGAAGGAGAGAAGTAGTGGGATTTAAAATAGATTTTATAGTTGAGGGTGGTGATCTTATTGATGACCATTGCAATCCCGCAATCTATACACAAGATATTAAGGTAGGTGGTAACTCATGCTCTGATACGGTGTTCCTACAACAAGACGGACAAGTAGTGGGGTTTACTACAAGACAGTTTGAAGAGTTTATTCGTGAGGTTATGAAGTCATCCTTGTTTTGTGATTTGAGGAATGAGCTGAGGGAGGAATAATGAACCAAACAATTGAAGAAAGAATGCAATCCATTGAAGACCAACTCAAAGAGCTTCAGAAAGAACTGGAAGAATCTCTTGCGCGCTACAACAAAAACCAGTATCCTTTTACAAATGGTGATATTAGTAAGTTCCGTAGTGGAGCTATTGGGGATATTCCTGAGACTAAATGTCTGTGGGATAGCATTCCTATAGAAGATCGTATGAAGCCTATGGGGCTAAGTTGTCCTTGTAGGAAGTGTTCGGCTTGGTGTTGAGGAGAGAAATAAATGATTGTACTAAACGACTTGTGTGGTTGTGAGGATGACACTGTAATTGAAGTTGAATACTTGAAACAGTATCTACAAAACAGTATCTATGAAGCACTCAGTAAAACAGAACCTATTACCTATGAGCAATCAATTAAAATTATGGAGGGGCAATATAGGAAAGTTCTCATGGGTGCTTACACAAACCCTGAATATGATCCACAAGTGAAATGTACACTTGAAGAAGATGGAAAGATGAATGTAACCTTCTTGTGTCCACAATGGATTGCTGATATGATTAATGAAGATGGACACCATTGATGAAGCTGTTACTTATAGGAGTAATTTTAATTCTTACAGCATGTGACAATAAGCCTAAGACTCTTACTTGCACATCATCAACACCAAAAGGTTGGGTCACATGGGAGGAAGATGGTGGTAAAACTATTTGTTGGAAAAGTAAAGGTTTCCAATGTGCACCTAAATGTAAGGAGAAATGAGAATGTTAAAAGATACAGGTTTGAAAGAAGTTTTTGTTGTTTCTAATAAAGTATATATTGTCTTTCATGAACCAACAGAAGAGGTCGGGTTAACTGTGGATGACCTGCAAGAATTACTTTTGCTGTTGGTTGGAGAATAAAGATGATTGAAGGACTAAAGCTAGCTCTAAAGCACTGCACCAAATATGAAGACAGGATGTACTTGTCTTTCTTGATTAAAGTGTATGAGAGGAACAACAAATGATTCTAGACTTGAAAGATAAAACAGAGTGTCGATTCAAAACACTTGAGGATATTCCGGGCTTTGTAAGTGTGCACGAAGAGGTTAGTGACTTCTTAACGCTCAAGCTGACTATCATCTGTGATGACCCTAAAGACTTTGCCGAATATCTGTATTATAATCTACCCTCTGGTTGTAGACTTGTTGGAAGTACAACAGTTACTATCTTGACAGATCTTGTTCAGTATGAGATTGGGGGTATTGATTATAAGTTTGATTGGGAGAAATCATGAACAAAACAGAACTTATAGGAGCAGCAATAGCTATAACACTTATGCCTTGTATTATTGGGGTTTGGATGGTTTATAATTTGAGAGGTAAGAAGTGAGCTTATTTGAAGATTGGTATATTACAGTTCGATCAGGCCCAGACATCAATGTCTATGATGATTTGAAACTAGACCAAGAAGGTGAGTATTATTACCAAGAAACCTTTTGGATGCATAAAGCATTTCTTGCTGGGCAAATAGTGTGTGAAGAGAAGAAACAATGACAGACACATACGAACGTTGTTCCTGTGGCGCTAGAGATAGGGCTAAGTGTAGCAAGGAGAGTTTATCAGGTGGCGGTAAGCTGTGTGTAAAAGACTTGAAAGAGGAGAAAGTAGGTATTAAAGTTAACATGGAAGATATTGGTATTCCAAAATACGATCTATTTGGCGAGCTGTTCAAGCTAGGTGTCACACAAGTAACTGAGAAATGGCATGACCTTCTGATTGTTGAGCTTATCCTTGAAGGAGATTTTAAAGATGAGGATATTGCTAAGTGTCTTTATAAGAATTCTCCAATGATGTATAGACATGTGGGTGACATCACTCAGACAGTTGAAGGTGTGAATGGCATGTTGTTTAAATATGGGTTTACGAGGGGATAGTATGCCAAGATTTAAAGAGTCTTACAAAGTGGTGACAGAAGAGTTTACAACAAGGGAGGCGGCCCTGAAGGTCTTTCATCTACTGGATGCACTACCTAATGTCAGTGTTCATATTGAGCAAGTCAGTATGCCGGTGGTTAAGTGGGATTGTATCGATGATGGATATGGTGTTGTCGGCTACAGTTGGGATTGTTTTACATGTGACACTGAGCATTCTTTTGTAACACCTTTCCTAGGGGATACATATCGTTGCAGCAAGTGTCACACGGAACATTATAGTGATTGGGAGGAAGAATGACACCAGAACAACAAGCTCTGATTGATAAAGCCCTTAGTCGTAAAAATCTTGGTCGTGAAGAACAGCGTAGGCTTGGACTGGAGTTGAAAGATGCTCTTACGCTGAATAAATATCAGGCGAATATGATTAGGGAAATGAGGGGTGAGATTATTAAACTTAAGATTGAGAGGAAAGTATGAGTAATAAAGTTTGGTGTGTTATGACAGACGATGAAAATTATGAAACAAAGATTTCCATGGGATGTTATATGACTGAGAAAGAGGCAATCAAGAAGGCCGAATATTACAATTATGATGAACACCCACATTTCTGGGTGGAAGAATATAAATTTAAGGGTGAGGAATGTCAGGAATAAAAGAGCAGGCTATTGTTTTAAGAAAGCAAGGTCTAACGTATGCACAAATATCAAGCGCCTTAAATGGCGCTGTATCTGTTGATTGGTGTAAACGAAACCTAAAGGCTGTCGAGTACAAGAAAACAGAAGATCCAATACTTACTGAAATCATTATACTTGCACTCAGACCAGAAGGTTGCACCAACTACGAACTGACGGGGATTGTAATGAAACACAACCCTGAATTGATTGATAAGAAAGGAGCTTACATGAGTGCATATAAACGTAAGGCACGGGACAAGAATAGGAACTCATTATTTCGGCCTTCATGGATTAGTCCAACTAAAGCTTTTGAGAGTTCTCAGGCTATGTACAGTATTGCTGATTCTATCTTTGAACGTATACAAGAAGCTGTACGTGACTATGCTGATATGTTCCCAGAGGTAGTAGATAAGAAAGCAATCCTAGATGAGATAGTCAAAATATCAAATGCTCACTTAGTTAAAGAGGGGTTGAGTACAAGGCTTTCAAGACATGAGGTGGTGGTAGAGAAGCTAATTGACAGGCACCAGACATAGGTGCACTTTCTAGTCCTATTAACTCATTAGTGTGGTGCAGCTACTATTGCTGTGGGTGCACCTCATTTTTGATAATATTATATACGTGCGGTGGAGTGTGAAATGATTCAAGAAGAAATATTGACTGAAGTCTGGAAAGATATTGAAGGGTATTCCGGCTATCAAGTTAGTAACATGGGAAGAGTTAAGAGTCTTGTAAAGGCTTACAGACGTGAAGAGATTATTCTTAAAGGTAGTCCTAACACAACAGGTTATATTCTTGTACAGCTTTATCCTGAACCAAGACAGCGTAAGTCACTGCTTGTGCATAGGCTTGTTATGCTAACCTTTCAACCTAATCCAATGATGGATGAACTGGAGGTGAATCATAAGGATCTAGATACAACTAATAACAAGATGTCTAATCTTGAATGGGTTACTCAAAAGGAGAACAAAGAGCACTATCAGGCAAGTGATAAGTTTAAGACTGTAATCATTAAAGTGCCCAAAGGTGAGGAACAACATCTATCAAAGCTTACGGAGAAACAGGTGATCGAGATACGCAGACTGTATGCAGCTAACGAACACGGTACTAGGAAGAAACTAAGAGAGACTTATGGTGTAAGTGAAGGTTGTATTCGTAACATTCTTGACGGAGTTACTTGGAAACACCTTCTTCCAGAAGTGTAAATTCTAAACCCCCTCTATTTTGGGAGTCAGCTTTCACTAGTGACTCCTTTTTCTGTATCTGGAAAATATGGATATGAGCGGAAAGCCTTTACCTATAAGGGTCTGACTTCTGTAAATCACTGGCGGGCTATCAGTGCTACTTAACCGGTATTTGATTTCAGCTTTTGACTGGCTCTCACTTATAGAAATATCCTATCATTATCTCTTATTCAATAGACCTAACCTATACTCTATTGATCGTCTTACCTTAATAGACACAATCAACTAATAGCAAGCTCTGTGCCAAGTCACTGATCGATAGCTATAAACAATACTGAGGCGTGTCATAACGTAACATTTCGCATAATGTAGCAAATGTTAAATGTTACCGAATAGACTCATCCTATCATGTTATCACTGAGCTACCACACATGTAGCTACTCTGTCAAGAACCTCTACTGGCCTACATGTATAGGGCCATATAGTGTAGTTGGAGTGGCTTGTCAAGGGTTTATTGGTGGATAAGTAGTGTAAAAGTGAAGACAGAATGTCGTAACGATATCGTTACGGTGTGGGAAGTGGGCGACAAGAAGGCTTGTGCTTAGCCATCAGAGATGTCTTCGCATATTGATAGTGGTCACTAGAACGCAATGAACACATTTTGAGAGTACATGTGTACACTAGAATTGATAAGGCTTAGAGGATAATTTATAGTATCAACGAAAGAGATACAGGAGTGTTGTTATATTAATCTTGTTAATAGACTAAGCCCTCCTTTGGAGGGCTATAAGAAAGCCTGCTAATGTCTTTCTTAGTACATGCTGTGCTTTTTCATGAAAGAGGTGATTTCTTCAGCTTCTTCAGTAGCTAAGAACCACTTGGCAGCATCGAACGAGCAAGAGAAGTTTTCTACACGTTCACGACCTACATAACCAATCCAGTTACCGTGGATGTTAGATTTGAGGGATTTGAAACCAACTACATCAACCATGTTGCCTTTGTAGTCTTCTACTTGGATGGTCACTTTGGAGGAGGATTTCATTTTGATTAATCTCTGTGGTTGGCTTCAGTAGGTATAGAATACCACAAAAGAGACCTGAGTAAACAACTATTTGAAGTTATTTTACATATTGATATCTATAAAGCCTAAGCTAGTAATAGCTTTTATTAAATGCCATACAAAGGTCTATAAGCCCCTGTAGGGAGTGGTTAGTTATAGTCTTGATGTTGGTATGTCTTTCTTTCTAAAACAGCGTACCAAAAAGTGTGCCAGAATTAAGGTATTAAGTTGATTATTTAATGACTATTTCTTATGCTTTAGTCACAGTATCAGAGTTACAACTTCTCAAACCTAACAGCCGTATACTCCAAATAGTCATCTGTCATACATAGGAATGACTTGTACATAGAGGCACGGAATGAATAGTCCCACAAGATTAGCTGTATGCCATTGATTGATTTGATGAATGGAGTGATTACGTGGTTGGTGGTGGACATTTGAATCTCCTTATTCAGCAATGTAGCAATCGGACTCTTCGTAGCCTTTGGCACTCATATACTTACGTTCAAGCTTAGCACATTGCTCGAAGGCTTCACTCTCTTCCTGTTGTGTGCTAACAGTCCAAGATGCTGGTTCGTAAGCATCACATTGGCTAGGAGAGGTGCAGAGTAAGGTGTAAAGAATGATTGTGTACATGATGGTGTTTCCTGTGTTTGTCTTGATGTACGGATTATAAAACCTAATCAACTACCTGTAAAGCTTTTCTTTGCTTCTTTTAAGCTGTTAAATGTGCCTGTATTCTCTCCTTTATCTCTAGCCTGCCCATCTGCATAGGTAGAGAAGTAAACCTCTTTCTTACCACATAATGTCCACCACTTAGCTATTATCCAGCCACGTTCTGAGTGTGTCCATGCATACAGGTTTGTCTTAGTCCAGCCTGCATTATTAGCAGTCACGACGGTGGCAACCAAGTTTCAACAGTTGGCTAATAATCTCGTCTTCTGCATCCATCAATTCACAGATAAGCGCATCAGAGCATTCTAGCTTTTCAGCTTCACGAGTGTTGCCTCGTGCCTCGGCAAGCTTGTGTTGAAGGGAGAGGATGTTGGAGTCATTAGTGAATTTGTTCATGATCATCTACCTTGCCTGGTTTGAGAGAAGCTATGTCAGAATGACAACCTCTCTTCTTGTGTTCTATTGTACAGCTTCTGGTGTGGTGTGCAAGGGTTTCTTTCATAAAGTTTAATTTATTTTTTAAACAAAAGAAAGCCCCATAATTGGGGCTGTCCGCTAGTTAACCTTTAGAAACTTCTTCGTGAAACCTCTCAGGTACTTTTGCAACCTCAACACCATAAGCATCTTCAAAGTGACTTGGAAGCTCTCCATCTTCAAGATAAGCCCAAGACCTACCGTGATCATCATCTCGCACTAAGACGATACGAGATGTCATACCCTCTTCACAAGGGATTTCATTAATAGCTTTAGCTTTAGCAAAGCTGTCTGTATGGTTGTGATTCTGGATGTCCTCATGCTCATCCACTTCCTCTACATCCCACTCGTAGTATACAGTCATTTTGTGTTGCTCCGCTTAGGAGAGGTCTTTCTCTCCTTTCTGACTTGAGTATAGCAGCTTGATAGGCTAGGTCAACAAGTATTTTCAACATTATTCATTGAAAGATTCTATCAGTCACCCATAAATCCATAGGAAATTGTAACATCTTCAGGCTTGTATTTAGCCATTACATCATATTCACTCAAACTCCCTTCCACCAAGTCATAAGCCTGCACTTTCGTATTAAACACATATAGCTTACCCTTCTTCCTGTCGTATTTGTATAGAAGAGTGGTGTCAGATGCTGGATAGCTGTCTGATTTTAGCCATACAGTGTTGTCTTCGATGTATGTGCAAATGAGGCGTAGAGAATTAAGTGTGTAGACAGCATCTGTTTTGAATTGGATAGTCATTATTAGTTCCTTTTGGTACACTCAAAAGTCTGAGTTAAATAACTCTCAATAGCCTCCTTAAGACAACCTTTCAAGTTATTAAACAATGGAGCATCTACTTGCTGATACTCTTGGATCTTGTCTAGAAGCTTCCATGCTGCTTCATTCAATGCATCTGAGCCCATATCAATTTGAATAGTCATTTAAAGAAGTCCTCCAATAACTCTGATTGCTTCTTGTTGATTGTGTCTATGATGCCAGTCTTGAAGCTTTCAGATAGAATCTCATTCTTGATAAGAGAATCAACGAGAAACTCAATAGCACCGACTGCAATCTCCCAACTATCCTCATCTAGATTAGCGTTGTAAATGAGTAGATCATTAGCAACTTGTTCTGTCTTATCCATCACTCTTCCCTCCAATTCCGCTTACTCTCCCTAATCCCTTTCCAACCTCGCTTAACACAGCTATGTTTATTGTGTCGTTCGCTGTGTTCGTATGGAGATGTGTCTAGACTGTGTTTGCTGGGACGTTTACGTTCGTATTTTTGGAATGTACTGCTATCTGCGATAGCCTTTGTTGTGTAGGTGTTCATTTGGTTTGTCCTGACAAAATTGAGAGGTCTGCTACTGAAAGCTTCTTATAAGTTTCTGAATCAACGCTTACCAACACACCCGTTATTTGTGTCTTTTCAGAAACTTTAACACTCAGTTTACACATGAAAGCAATAATTTCATAGCCGTTGTCATTGCATATTTTAATAGCTTCTTGTCTATTCATTTCCTTCTCCTTAGCTCAATGTATTGGCACTGTGTGCCTGTACAGCATTAACAATTACGTTCCAAAGCCCAAGCTCTTTAAAAACCTTGAAAGATGTGTGACCTTGTGCTGCTAAGTCTTCTACTGTGATCATAGCAGCAGTTAGGGTGATGTGTTTTGTGTTCATTGTTGTTTTTCCTGATTAATTAATTAAAGGACACTTGTCACAGTATCCACCTAAACCACATTGACCACCATCACATCTAGCTTTGTTTGAGTCAATACCATTATCAGTCAACCATTGTCTACCTGTACCTTTAGGAATGTAGATAGTGAACCAGCAATCATCGGAAACTTCAGGAAAGTGGGGTGTAAAAGTTGGTATGGTGAAGTGTATTTGATCCATACCAACCTGTTGCGTGTCCACTATGTACTGGAACTCTATTTCGACTTTCATAACCCAATCCATTCAGCAGCTTCAGTTTTAGACTTGAACAACAAGGCCACTGGACGGCCATCCATGAACACTTGCATGTCACCATCAAGACGGGACTTCTGAACCTTATAACCGAGTTGTTCAAAAGAGTCTACGGTCAGTGCATCTTTAGACCAAGATTTCTTGTTCATGCAAACTGCGTAGTATTTAGTCATTTCACACCGCCTTCAATTCATTCCAGTAGGATTTTGCTTTCTGTGACCATCTTACTGCTGTCTTCAGAACTGTGCAAGCTATTTTTAAAGGTTTTCGAAAAGAATTATTCGAAGACAATTCATCGATAAATTCCACACCGCAATCAACGTATCTCTCTGAAGCATATCCGTCATTAGGCTGAGAGCTAAAGCCGCTGGATGGGGTATATTCCAGGCTATCTTCGTCTGTTTCTTCTGCTTTCTGAACAGGAGCGATGGCCTTCTTCAGCAACTCTTCAGCTCTGTGAAGCTTACGAAAGGCTACTGAGCGAAGTAGAGTATATTCTTCAGCACTAAACTCACCAGCTTTGAAGGCTGATTCTAGTTCGATTGCTTCTGATCGGAGTTTGTCAACACGAGCGGACTGTGGGAGAATTCTACTTCTTAGAGGAACACTTGAAGGTTTCCTTCCTCGTCTTGCCTCAATTGCTTCATCTGAAAATGCGCGGACATTGGGACGACCATTAATGTAGGTAGGTACAACCTCAACAGATCTGTCCCCACGATATTGTCCATTACCGCCGCTCCACTCACCATGATCTGAGCAGCTGTCCACAAAACTTGGTTGTATGTACATGCGAGTCATGATAAAAGCTCCTAACCTAAAACACCTTTCGATGTAGAAGATTATGGAGCTTTGGTTTGAATCTGTCAAGAATTATTTCAACGATATTTATAAGCTTCATTCAGATGCTCTTTCAGCCTTTCAACCTCAGATTCTAAGCTCTTGATCACATTATTCTCAATGTCACCTTTACAAACGTCATAGATGTTCCTACACATCTGACCATACTGACTCAGATGAATATAGCTGTGCATTCCGTAACCATCACTGACCTTGAGATAAGGCTTGAGGCTGTCCGTAGAAATGTCCTCAAACTTACCAGCTAGAAGGTTCTCAATAGAGTGCTGTACACGATTAGAGATATTAAACTCAGTGTCGCTTGCAATGTGTGGTAGGACATCACTGTACAGATCACCTAGCACCTCATTACCAATCTCTGCAATCTTCTTACGAAACTCTGCGAGCTTATCGCTCAACTTAGTCTCAATGTATTCATAACGTTCTTGTTCGATGTTCATTTATTTACCCTCCATCTTAGGTCCACAAATAATACTCGCAGGCTTAACACCTGAATTCTTAATAGTTAGCTCCACACTCTCATAGCAAAGCTCTTTGGTTGGATAGTCAACCTGAATGATTCTATCACACAGCCCCCACGTCAAGGTGGTGCATACAACCATTGTCCAGATCATTTATCGTTCCATCCTTTCCATTGATTAATACGAGCAAGCTCCTCAAGTGCAGCAGTCTGACGTTCTTGAAGCTTCCTATCACGTTTCTTCTGCCCACTTCCAACACAGAGTGCGCAGATGATCCAGATTGGTAGCCAGATAAACCCAGTCAAGAGGGTTAAGATGAAGTGTACGAAATGGGCCACGCCGCTCATGAGATATCCTCCTGCCGCTTCTTAGCGATAAAGTAGGCATCTTTGTACTGAAGCCCGTTAACTGCAATAATGACACCATGCACAGTTTCAGCAACAATATTCTCTGCATCCTTTAGCTCAGCCATACCAGCCATCACCTCCTCATAACTACCTGTGTCACTCTGAGACTTTAACTCAAAAGTTGCATCACCTACAACCAGAAAGATTTGATATTCATTCTTCATTTTATTTACTCCTCAGTTTTAGTGACTCAATCAACTTCCTAGCCTTAATAACATCCTCATCCGTCTCCATATTCACATAAGTGACCAAGGGAAACAAGCTAATGATGCGCTCAAGGGATGTTGTTTACTACGTAAACCGTACAAGACGTTTTGTAGATGTCTTTGTTGTGCGGTATTCCTGCCGGACGGTGGTCATTGTTCCAGTTCCTTTACAAAGTAATTAGTCCACTAACTAGGACCATAGGTCAAGAAGTAATGAAAGCCGAATTCAGTAGTCTTTGAGATGGTCCCATCAGCATTCATTTTGAAGTCATACTCTTCACCAGCTTTGAATGCTACACGACCATCGCTGTTCATAACTACATCACGTACACATTTAAGCTTCACGATACAATCTCCCAAATTTTAATAGCTCCGTGGATCAGGGTAGCCCATAAGATAAGGCTAACCCCTGTCCAGATTAGTAAAGGTTTGATGTGCATATTACACAGCCTTGGAGTAGATGAAGCGAACCACGTAGCGGACAGCCCCATACTGCAAGTCCTTCTTGTTAGCATAGGCACGAGCCACTGAGCCTTTACCTTCACCGTAGGACTTGACAACAGCTTTGGTCTGGTTGTCGATTACGTCGTAGCCGATTACTGTGTTCATGGTCTTGATTCCTTGTGTTTCGTTGTCTGTGATGTAACTATAATGCCTTCTGAACAGGCCGTCAACCACTATTTACAAAATCTTTTAACCTTTTGCACCAATAGGTCATAGCGCTTTGCTACAGCTAAAGCCTCAGTGTAGTTTGCATGATCACATTTATTCAGGAACTCATGAGCCTTGATGATCCAGTCTTGCTTTTCTTTCTCGTAGTGAGTCAAGCGTTCTTGGTTGGTCATGGCTTGGTGCCCCTGTGTTCGTCTCTGATGTCTTTATTCTAGACAAGAAAAAGCCCTGCGTCAACAGGGCTGAGGTAAATCTTTTAATCTATTTCTCCAACTCTTTCAGTTTAGCTTTCAATTCTCTATTCTCTTCATCAAGCATCTCACAGATTTCTGCGTACAGGTCACGATCTTCTGTCACTTCAGCTAGCCGTACCTCTAAAGAATCATTCCATTTTACTAAGGCTGTAGCTGTGTAGTTCTCATCAAGGCTGACCCACTCAGGCAAGTCTTTCATGAACAACTCTCTGCCATCTCTAGAAATCAGGAAGCCAATGACCTTATTCATGTTAGTTACTCCTAGCGATAGAGCGAAATGCTTCGGCTAAGGTTACCTTGACTCGAACTTTACCGTCAAGCCTAGTAATCCGATACCCCTCGGAACATTTCACTATAATTCCGATGAAGTTGTTACTAGCATCGAAAACACGCCGAGTGTTATTACCTGCCACTGGCGAGAAGTGCCCCTTTACTGCTGCTGACTGTGCCATGATATTCACCTTCTAAGGTTAGGTTTTAAGATGCACCTTGCGGCTAAGTCTTTACCTCCCTTGGTACATCAAATCTCCTTGCTTGATTAGAAGGATAGCGAATGTCTTACAAGCTGTCAACCGATTGTGTCAAAATAATTCAAAGTATTTCAAGAGCCTGACCTTCAGCGTAGATAAGCCCTTCTGCGCAAAGGAATTCTTCGATTTTAGCGAGCTGCTGATAGTACTCAAGCTCACCACCTGTAAGCTCAGGATCATCGGAATCTCGCCACAACCATGACTGAAAGTGGTAAATCAGAGTTGTTACAGACAGGTTCAACAGATTACGACAATCTACCAAAGCTTGATTGTACACATTAGGATTGTGCAGCGATTCCAAAGCATTCATAATTTCTTGGTTGTTCATTTTAATGCTCCTACGTTGGTTTTGTGTTTCAACCTTGTACCAGTTGATAAGCTGATGATACAACCTTTGGATCCGATAGCAAGAGGTGTTTCACGAAATTATCACATTTATTTTCAGCCTACTCCCTAATACTTTCTACGTCTGATCTGTGTAAAAATCTACAGTTTCCATCATCTTCCACGACTTTCAGGGTAATGTTGACATTACCCGACCAAACCTCTTCCACCTCGAAGATTTCCCCAATCCTATCTGAGTACCAATAGCTCTGACGCTGCGCACTGACTACATTAAATCTCATTTCAACCCCCTACTTTAAAATGCTTGACAATTTCTAAAGCTTGGTGTTCCGAAAACCCTTGTCCTTTCAAATCATTGAAGTAGGACCAGTTAATCTGAGCTTGAATAGCCATAAACTCAAGGAATTGCTTCAGCTGGGTAGTGGTCATCAAGGGTTTGTCTGTGTTTCCGATGTCAACTACTTTCATCTCTCTTCTCCTTTAAAACATCCCAGTGATTTTGTGCCACTGTTCTTCTACGAATGCAACACCTTCTTGGTACTGCTTATCTTCTTCAGAAAGCTTATCAGTGCCTAGCTGTTCATTACTCCAATTAAACACCAATACATTCAGCGCTGCTTCTCCTAGACTGCAAGCGTATAGACCATCACTGATAGCCTCTCTAAAGTCAGGACTGAACGCTACGTCATTCAAAATACTTTGTAGTTGTCCTTCTAGTATTTCCAGAGGTTTTATTGTCTCATAAAGATGTTGTGTCATTTGTATTATCCTTAGTAAGTACGTTCTGACTGGTATTGAGGAGCAAGTATCCGCTAATGATTGTGATTGTCAATGTCTGGAATGCCTCAACTGGCAAGTGCCCAAACCAAAGTGAGATGAACAATAACATTTGAATAACACAGGTCAAGATAAATTTACGGGACAGGAATTTATCAGTCATCTCCATCTACCTCTAATGCGTAACCTTTATCTTTAAAGTACTGGGCAACTGCCTGAATAACTTGATGAATCTCGTAGTCCTCCATTGCATCTTTAAGTGGGTTACCGATTTCAATGTAGTTATCAGCCACCAGCACTGCGTTAATCAATCCCATGTGCAGATTAAGCTCAACCATCACACAATCTCCTCATCACTCCAAGTCACAACCACTTTAAAAGTGCCTTTACGGAAACCATATTCGTCGTACGGAATTCCCAGATTTTCGTCAAAGACGGCATCGTCAATATCTTCACTCGCAGATATCAAACTTTCATCACTATATGTCTGCTCAAAGATTTTCATTCTTGTCCGTCCTCATAATAAAACTTCACTTTAAGTTTCTTATCCAGATCATGAAACTCTTCCCAAGCCGAATCTTTGTACTTATCATACCAGAAATTGGACACGTAGTCTTGTAGAGCTTCACCGAACTCATCGAAAGCTTCTTCATACCAATCCACTAACAGTTCACGATTGCTCATCTCAATATTCCTCCACATTAATAAACCTATAGGCTTCTGCCATGAATTCATCATTCGACAGTAAGTCTTTAACAAACTTAGCACAAGCTTTATCGTAGCTAAATCGCGCCTGTTTCAAATCCTCCCGATTCAGGATGTATTCAAGGCTATTATCTAGCGCTGATTTCGACTTTGCATAGGCACTTTCGCAGACCTCTAGCCGTTCTAGCAACTCAGACAAGTGCTTCATAGGGTCCCCCCTAGTTTATCCTCTAACTGGTCAATTTTATCCAATAAAGCGTGGATAAGTTTATCACCAACTAAGCTATCTGTTTTGGCTGTCCAAGGTTCTCCCTGACGATATGCCCACAGAATGTATGTCTCAGGACAACGTTCAAGACGATACTTACCGTCTGCAACTTCATAAACCTTTTTCATTTACTCATCTCCCAACGCTCTAAATGAATCCTATCACTAATGCAGACATGGAATTTATCACAAGCTTTACCTGCACCATCTCGCCTGTCGTCTGCTTGAATGTGACCTTTGAAATTATTGTTGATATAAACTGCGTAAGTAATCATTTCTTCTCATCCTTTGCGATGGCTAAATCAATCAACCGAACAAGCTCTGTGCTCGCAGTTTCTACCTCCGCCTGCGCATCAAACACTTGAAGCCACTCATCGGACAAGTCTTCGAATCGAACACCACTGTGAATGATGAATTGAGTCCAGCGGTTTGCATTCTGTACGATTTGATCAGTGACTTTCTTAGATACAACAGCAGTTTTCTTTGCAGTAGCCATTACTCTTCCCCTTACCAATCAATATCAATTGTGTATGTACCAGCTTCAATCAGCTCCATTCGGTACAGACTGTTTGCAACCATTTGAACATCTGGATAGAAGTTACGGCCCCAGAACAAATCAAGGAAACGTTTATCTTCTTGATCACCATTCCACTCTTTCGGGTCACGTTCAAGCCACGCTTTAAAGCTTACACCCATTTCCTCGCCATTGATTACTTCGGGGACAGAGTCGTTTTCGTAATCATCCGCATCATTAGGAATTGTAAGCTTAACACGTTGACGGTCTTTACAACCATCTTGTTGTTGGAAGCTGTAGGGACGACCATAAGTGGTTTCTACCAAATTATCCCAATCACCTACGTCAATGACTTGTTCTGTTCTTGCAATCTTCATAACATTCTCCTAAATAATTTGTTTTACACACATCTGTTCTGTGCATGGCTGTAAGATTAGCTGATTAGATTGGATGCGTCAAGGGTTTATCACTGCAACCCTGCGAAATTCTCTCCGAAAAATGATTGCGTTAGGCTCCACTTTCATCCACGCAAAGCAAGGTGTAATCTTGAACACTTTTCCTGTGTACAAATAAGAACCGTTATCAGCACCAAAGACTACGTTATCACCTTCCCTGATTTGTGTGTTGTTTACGTCTAGTGGTAAAGTGGGTAACATCTAATTTCTCCCTGTGCGTTTATCATTGCTTGAGAACATGATAAACAAAATCATTGTCGGATATAGTAGAAAGCAGAACAATAGAAACATCTTATTTCTCTCCATTATCAATAAAGAAACGACATTTGCTAGTATCAGGAACGCTTACTATCTGCACAAGCCAAGGTTGATACTTAGCGAGTGGTGGTACAGTGAATCGTAAGCAGCTATCACGTTTTAGGCAGTCTGTGCCGACACATTTACTGTACACGCTCACTCTTCCTCCCATTGCCTATCTTCATAATCGCTAAATTCACACAACAGATTCCAGTAAGCATCAAAGCTTACATATTGTCCAAACTCTGTTGTAATTTTCTGTACAGATGCTTGACCAAAGTCGTGGTATTCTACTTTGAAGTCGTAACGCCTTGGATTCATGTGTTCATTGCTGCTCATTTCAGTTCCTCAATTACAAAATCATTCTGGCTATCAAACAGTCCTTTACCATCAGCGAAATAATCTCGATATGTTGTGTGCATGTGTAATGCGAAAGCATTCTTAGCAGCACCAACCGTAGCCCAACCACACTTTGACCCAAATTTGATAAGCTTGCCTGTAGAAACTTGTCGAATCACATAAACAGATGTTACTTCAAATGCACGACTCATTTCCACACCTCACAAAATTCAACTTCATCGACCCAATACTCAATATCGGAGATCTTATAATTCGCTTGCAGATATTCACGTGCTTGATTAGCTGTGTCCATTGTAGAATAGATACCAAGATTACTTCGTGCATAGCGTGTCCCTGTCCACTCATCACAGACAATTATGAATAAGCTCTTTGGAGCTTCCATCTGATTTCTCCTTAGTAAAAACTATCACGATAGCTATCAACTTCCTGCTGCACATATTCTTGATATTCAGCATCAAGATCACGCATTTGCTGATAATATTCTTTGTCAGAAATCAAACCGTCAGTGTGATCCTGTTGGATTTGTTCTGATGCTTTATCATGCCAATTACTCATTCTATACCCTCCAATTCATCCATCTTATCATTCATCTTATCATTCAACGACAGCAACCGACTCTCAATATACTCTTTCTGAGCCAACAAGTCATTATATTCTTTCACATATTTCTTCAACACTGCCATCTTACTAACACTACTCCCTTTAGGCTTAGCCCACTTCTTTGTGCACTGATACCCTACAAACACAACACCTTCATAATCATCTTTAGCGTACTCATGCACAAATTCATAATCATTCAGGTTGCAGATGAATTCTAGGTCAAACCTTTCAACATCAATATATTTAGAATACTCACGAGCCAAACCTTCGTGTGTGAAGATGTTTGTATCTTCTTTGCCATCTTTGAAAGGCCAATAGTTGTATGTGTCAATTAGAACTATGTCGCCATGATTGTCTGTGCGAGCTATGCATGTTCTGTCTCTGCACCAGTATGGATCGTGTGCAGGAATGAGGCTAGGTTTCCAACTGTAGTGGAAATAATCACCATCTTTAATCGTCATTGTGTAACTCCCCAACACCGAATGTTATAGAATGCATAAGAATCTTCATTCATTTCTTTAGCAATCTCTGCTAACTCTTTTGTCTTAAACACACCAATGACCACTGTGTCATGTGCATCTATACCTGTCAGAATCCAAACGTTCATCTCTCTACTCCCACAATCTTAAAGTCAATATTATCAGCCATAGCCTTAAACCTGTCAAGCACCGACATAAATTGATAACCTCCAGTTTTACTCCACACAAGGACAATAGCATTTCCTAGATGTTTGCGGAGTGTGTAGGGTTCGAAGTTTTCAATTGAGTACATATCAATCACACCATCCCGGTTGTTCATGTTTCTTACGAGCTTCTGGAATACAATCTGCACAAGCTCTGCCTGCAAAACTGTAACGATATGTCTTGTCTGCTTCTTTCTTGCACACACCGCAAGTAGTCTCAGCCTTCAAGAATGTTTCAGGATTGTAAACTGTTGGCAGCTCAATACACAATCCATCTGGTGCCCAAGCATGTAGACTAACTTCGTATTTCCACTTACCGACATCTTTACGCGTGATTGCGGATATTACAAAACCGTCTCGTGTCAGGCGGCAAGCTCGCATAGCTGGTTCACTTGGATAAGTCTGTGATAGTTCCCAGCCATCAGCTCCAGCAGCTTGGATGAAAGCATTAGCTGCTTCAAAGTATTTTACATCATTTGTGTGGCCGAATTGATTGATCATTTTGTTTCTCCTTTAGCCCATTCGATAGCTGCCACCAGCACATCACCATGGCATGACTTCGGAGCATAATAGCAAGCCAATCGCTTACCGTCAAGCTCAAGAAGCATTTCTTTGGTAATCACGCCCTTGCGAATCTGATTCCATAGATATTGTTTGTAACGTTCTATAGACTCTTCTCGTGTAGCAACTTGCATTTCTGCTTTGGTTGGTGTGCTTAAGCTAGTGTAGGGGTTTCCCCATTTTGAGCCTCTACCGATATAGACAATATCAGCATCGGACATACTTACTTTGTATTTGTTGACTACTGTTGTCATTCTACCAACTCCACTTCATCCCTATGAAAAGGCCACTGAGCTGTATCATCTGGATCAGCCCCATCAAACCTGACTTCTTGGATATAAATTCCATATGGACGATCATCAACATAACTGATTGTATATTCTGAGCCTACTTCGAACATTATGTAGGGGCTAGAGATGATGCGTACTTTGTTGCCTGTAATGTACATGGTGTTTCTCCTATCAATTGGTTTGTGTGAACGAATTTTAGACAAAAGAAAAGGGCCTGTCAAGGCCCTGTGTGGATATTTCTTTCTGTAAGGGAATCAAGCAGTTGCACAATACCACCAAAATCTGATAGCGAAGCTGTCTCTGTGTCCGTTCTTTGCTTTCTTATCTGATCTAGTAAAGATTGTGTCTTCTGCAAAACCTTTAAAACTTTTAATTGCTTCGTCATCAGGTTTTCTTGTTTTATGCACCATCTTTTGTGAGTGACATTCGGAACACAGTATGTCATATCGTCTAGAATCGTTTATACAGCTACCGTCCCAAGTTATGTTGTGAGTCGTGCAGTGCATTTTAGTTCTAGTTTGTGAACCTATATAATCAGAAGACCAACCTAAGAACTCACAATTAAATAAAGAAGCTCTTCGATTCAATAGGATTTTATATTGCCATTCCTCCCACTGGGGAGCTACAGAACAGCCGCAAGGTCTTACTTTATCTCTTAGTGTTTTCGTGCCTACATCAAATAATCCCAGTTTAAATAGTTCTGGATCTTGTTTGCATACTTCACACTCTACTACCAGTCTAAGCTTATTATTTTCATTCCTGTAAGAGCCAATGATGTTGTAGTAATCAGATTTATATTTATCTACATCTGTATTTAGATCTTTAGTACTTTCGTATATCTTCATTCTATCTCTTTCTTATCTATTATATTAATATCTTATATACCTATTCTGTTAGATTAGAGTTTAGGAAAGATAGATTAATCCCAAGAAATGCCATACAGAAGTATCCTCCTGCCTAGACATAACTTTGATCTATCTTACCCTATAACAGCTCATTCTGTTGAGTTGTCGCTTAGGCTGACGTTAGGTCAGAGCTATCAAGAATCTGATAACAAGATTGTTCATCATTCCACCCAAAGGCGTAATCGATCCGCTATAATGAACTTCGATTCAGCTTGGCCGAGGATCTTCCCTCTTCATAACCTTTAATACAGAGCCGGTGAGTGCGCCTAAATAGGCCGTTGACATTTCTCTCTCTGTACGATGACCTTCTAATTTGCTCTCGCTTAGAAGAAGTCCATGTGTAAATATTACGCTATTAATCTCTCAATTGCAAGCTTTCTGACATGATATGTTTTTATAGCAAACAGAGAAAGCGATAACTACAAGGAATACCTAATCACCCTCCAACACCCTCAACATCTCTTCAAGATCCTCTCTACTCAGCCACAGAGGACGTTCCTCTTGTTGGTGATAGATGATAATTGCATTACCTACCTTGTCCCAATCTGTACCGTTGTCTGTGTTCATGTTCAAGCCTTCCTAACCAAATAATCCAACAATTTATAGATATCAGTGATAGCTTCTCCCATATCCATATTTCGTGAATTCACATTGTAACGAAGATCATCAAGTCTGCCCAACATCTCGGCTTTGTATTCCTCGGCATACCTCTGCTCAAGAATCTTCTTGCAAGCCATCATTCCTTCACCAGTTTCTTGCTGCAAAGCTCGTACTTCTTCAATAGTTGGGCCTTTCATTTCACATCTCCAATAACATCATAAGTAGTCTCTGCACCATAAGGACGAACAGTCCACTTAGCAATCAGCTTCTTCTCATACTGATATTCATGTCCGTTGTCAACATAAATCCATTCATCATCCTCGGTGACATCAATCACAGGATCTACCCAATCTCGTGAGCCATCTTTAAGCTCTACAACGAATTCATTGTGCATTAGCTCTGCCCCTCCCCAAGCTTAAGTTTCTCTCCAGAAGATGCGTCAATGATTTTAAATTTCTTTTTCATTTCTTCAAAGCCTCAAGAATCTTTTTAAATTCATCAGAACCCAATTCCTCTACATAGCCATCTACAGCGACAACATAGTGGTTTGTAGAAGGGCAATACTGCAAGCAAGCTTCCTCAGCCCCCTCATGAGACGAAAACCCGGCAGCCTTAGCCAATGCCTGCACGTCAGCTTCCGTATTAGGGATATACTCCCAACCTTCCCATGCTGGTGTCTGGTTAGGGTAGTAGTTGTAGGTCATCACGGATTCAATTAGATTTTGCATGGCGTTTCTCCTCAATTAATGTAGGCCAATCATAACAGATCAAGGGGTGAAGTCAAGAGGGGATAGCGAATAAATTCGCATAGATGAGGAATAAATTTACTGGGATGGAGTGTAGGAGAATTTTGTTGGGAAGGTGCTTGACATAGCAAATTGAACGTGTAGAATGTGACGTATTGAAAGCAAACCTAATGAGGAAACGGACATGCAAAACAAATGTGTTGTAAAGGTGCAAACAGAGGCGTATAAACGTGGTGACACGTATTTCTATGGGAAATCCATACGTGTCCTTCAGAAACTTACAACGTACGATCTACTGAAGGATGAATGTGATAATATTGGAATCTGTGATGGGCTGGAAAACATTATCAATTTACAGCAAGTGGAGGATGGTAAATACTATGTTGAAGCTGTTAACATTTCCAAAGATTGTGAGACAGGTTATATTGACGACTGGGACTTTAAGTTAGTGTCATTTGATGGGGAAGTAAAATGAGCACATTTGGCGACGGAACATTTAGACAAGACGTCTACGAGCAGATTCAATATTACGTAGACTCACACAGCTTGAAACCTTCTGAAGCTATCTCAGAGCTGATGGAGATTGTGCAATGGATGCTGATTATTAGCGACATTGAAGGTGAAGCATACGAACGTGGTAAGGAAGACGCTAAAGCTGAGACTCTTGCAAAGCTTAATTAAGCCATCAACCAAAAGGAGTAATAGACATGCGAAACAATATGCAAACATATCAAGACATCTTCGGCACTGAAAACTGGAATGCTCATTTCTCAGGTGGGTTTAATTCTCGTGTGTTTGGTGATACACAAAGTCAAATGTTCCAAGGTCCGTATCGGTTTGAACGGCAACAAGGTTGGCGGCTGGCAGATGAGATGATCCGCGAAGGTAGAATTTACTTTACTCATCCGTTCCCGCATGGTAATTGTAAGTCGAAAGCTTTCACGTACGGTGGTACATGGGCTTGTAATGATTGTAACAGAGATCATCTTGACAAACCTTGGTGGAATGTTAAAGTGTTCAAGGATGGAGAGGCATTCTGTGTAATCGGACAAGGCTTTGAGAATCTGCAAGAGTCTGACAATTACGCGTTCGGGACTACTAAAGAAGAAGCTCTTGAGAATTATTATCAACTCATGAAAGATGTCTAAGCTCTCAATGTCATCGACATTTCGAAGAAACAATATACGTATAGGGTGTATGCAAGATTAATTTAAATATAGGGGTGGAGAGAAAGATTATGAACGAACAATACGGTTTGAAAGAATACAAAGAATTGCTTGAGCAAGCCTACAAGAAATATCAAAATCCTATGGAGTGTCCGTTTGGTATGGACCCTTACAAAGAGGGTGCGTTCTATCGTCAGAATAAATTAGAAATGCTTCAGTGGTGTTTGGAAATGTTGCCGGAGATTGAGTGATGGGTGTCCTAGCGTGTGACAGACAAGATTGTGAAAATATTATGTGTGACTACTATAGCTACGAACACGGCTACATTTGTCACGACTGTCTAAGTCAGCTAATGGATACACAAGGAAGCACCACAATCAGTCAATTTATGCAAACACCAAAGATGCATGAGAGGACTACTTACCCGAATGCTTGGGGAGATTATGTTGAGAGTGTTTTTCAGGAGAGAAATTAAATGAAAGACGTAGTAGGTTATGAAGTTGTGCTGTTCCAAGCAGAACAAGACGGTATTGCAATTTTCCATAGCACATCCTTGGAAGAATGTAAAACTTTTGCAAAGAAAGAACGAAAGCAATTTAAGGGTTTCGTTGAGAATGGTTTTCCTGTAGAATCATTGCCAGAGTTTGTGGTAGTGGTGAATTATAGTGATCAGAGTAGTGAAGTTTTGGAGGGTTGAAATGCCTAAAGTAATCGGTCAAGATCAGTCAGTTTACAAACGAGCTACCTGCCGGAAGTGTGGTAGCATCAACGAGTATGCGCCTAATGAGGAACGTGAATTGTACAAAGGTCGCGATATCTCTGGTTGCATGTGTACTACCAAAGGATTTAACTGTGGTAATTGTGGGCAAGAAGTGATTACTTATGCAGATTAATATTGCGAAAAACTACAGGCAGTATTCTCCAGAAGAGCTTCGGAGCTATGCTTATTCCGGGAATCTTGAGTGTAACGGCTATGATCTTGATTCGTTTCTGGAGTATCTGTTCCAAGACATGTATGGAGAAAATGATTTGAAAGGAGCCTTCGAGGAAGGTAAGAAGGAAGCACTTGACAGTGAGATTAGTATTTGTTCAGAGTGTGAAGAAGAAATTTATTAATTAGGAGAGAGTAATTGAGTTACTTCAAAAAGCTAAAGGAGCGAGAAGTGGAAGTTTTTAATAAAGAAACAGTTGATGATGTTAAGAAGTATGCGTCTGTAGACGCCCCTGAGCGTGGTATTCGTAAAGCTACGCTGGAGCGGTTCGGGGTAAAGGTTGCACTGTCTGAGAAAGATGGTAAGACACCAGAAGCTTTCTATTTTCCTTCGTACAGTCAGAAAGGAAAAATTGTAGGTTACACAAAACAAGATGTAACCAAAGGGAAGGACGAGAAAGGCCATTGGTCTGCAATTGGCAGTGTTTCAATTAACAACAAACTCTTTGGGCAAGATGTCGCAGAGAATATTAATCGTAAACGAACTAACCTTATCTGTACAGAAGGCCAATGGGACCACCTGAGTGTTTATCAGTCTCTTTGTGATAATGTAAAGGGTACAAAATACGAAGGTATCGAACCGCTTGTAGTGTCTATCCCTCTTGGTACAGCTAATGCTGTGGAGGCTTTGCTTCACAATGAGTCTTACGTTTCATCTCACGATTCTTTGACTATTTTCTTTGATGACGATTACTGCACACCAGCAGAAACCAAGAAAGGGGTTATGAAGGGCCATGAAGCCCGTGAAGCTGTTGCTAACGCTTTTGTTGGAACTGGCTTGTCGTTGATGACAGTATCGCCAGCAGATGGCTTGAAGGATGCTTCGGATTATCTACAGGCTGGTCGTAGTGAAGAGTTGGCAAAGCTTGTTCAGTTCGGTAAACGTGCATACTCCGCTGAAAAGATTGTCAAAGCTTCTGATATCAGTATTGAAGAGTTGCTTGAACCACGGCCAGAGGGTGTGTACGTTAACGAGTTTCCTAAGCTAATGGATAAGTTGCATGGTTTTCGTATGCGAGAGCTTGTCCTATTGACAAGTCCCAGCGGCGTTGGCAAATCCACTGTGACATCCATTTTTGCTAGTTCTTTTATGGAATCTGGTGAAAAACTTGGAATGATCTATTTGGAAGAATCAAACAAAGAGACAATGCAACGTTTGATTGCAGCTAAATTGAAAGTAAGTTATCTGAAGTTTAAAGACAAACCCCTTGAATGTGCAACATTGGAACAGATTACACAAGCCCGAAATGAAATTGTAGACAACGATTTGCTTGTTATGTTGGGGCACTTTGGCAGTCTGCCAGTTAGTGAACTAATGAACAAAGTAAAACATATGCACTTGGTTGAAGGGTGTAAATACATTCTTATTGACCACTTGAGTATGGTTGTATCTGGAAGTCATGTAACAGATGAACGAAAAGAGCTTGATATTGTAATGACAGAACTAGCGGCTTTCTGTGCTGCAAATGATGTTTGCGTTATTGCAGTGTCTCACATTAACCGAAGTGCAGCAGAGCAATTCAAAGCACCAAAAGGCAATGAAGACAAACCGTTTTGGGTTAAGGTAACAAAGGAGATGATGCGGGGTAGTGCGGCTCTGGAACAATTGAGTTTTGTTATCATTGGTTTGGAACCACAGATTATGCCAGACCGCTCACGCGGTAATGTTCGACTAACTGTTCTGAAGAATCGACCTTGGAGTTACTTGGGAGTTGCGGATGAATTTACTATTGATGAAAACACTTGGGCAGTGCTGCTTGCTCAGGAAGTTCCAGATGACTTTTAAAATGGAGATAACATGAGATCAAAATCAGGAGACACCCTCGGTATAAAATATAACCGATTGACTCCAATTGAAATTGCAGGCAAAAATAAACACTCTAAAACTTTAGTAAAGTGCCTATGTGACTGTGGGCAAGAATGTATTGTTATTGAGGCTAGAGTAAGGAACGGCCTCACACAATCTTGTGGTTGTTATAAGAATGAAACGACAAGTGCAAGAACCAAAATCGATATGACAGGACAAAAACTGGGCAGATTAACCTTTATTAAAGAGGTAGCCAAGCCAGAAGCACTGAGTATACATTGGGAATGCTTGTGCGATTGTGGTAATACTGCTATAATTAATGGCACTCTTGCTAGGGTTGGACACACAATGTCGTGTGGGTGTCTAAAACAAGAAAGGCTTCTTGCATCAGTCACTACTCACGGTAAATCTTCTGATCCTACTTATTTCCTGTGGAACGGGATGCACCAAAGATGCTACAATACTAAACACCACTCCTACAAGAATTACGGAGAAAGGGGTATAAAGATTTGTGACCGCTGGCACGACTTCGAAAACTTCTATGAGGATATGGGAGACAAACCAGAAGGCTTATCGATTGAGAGATTAGATGTTAACGGTGATTATTGTCCTGAAAATTGCATATGGGACAATTCCAGTAATCAGGCGTTTAATATTAGACTGAGAACAAACAATACTTCTGGCCGAACTGGTGTTACTCTAGACGAAGGTTTGTGGTTAGCACGAATTTGGAAAAATAAAATTTGTTATACGCTAGGACGATTTGAAAAATTTGAAGAAGCAGTCGCCGCTAGAGAAAAAGCCGAATTAGAATTATACGGATTTACCAAAGACTAGGAGAAACAAATGAAACGGGTTGTACTGGATATTGAAGCTAATGATCTTTTGCAGAATGGTTTGGACTATTCGAAACTGCCGTACCGACTGAAAGACAACTTCAATGTCTGGTGTGTCGTATGTCGGGATATTGATACTGATGAAGTTGCTACATTTGTAGGTGAGGTTGAAATTAAGACAAAGCTTAAACCTTATCTTCAAAATGTTACCGAAGTTATCGGCCATAATATTTCAATGTACGATTTACCTGTACTGAAGCTTTGGATGGGGCTTGAGTATCATATTGGCTATGTAGGAGAAACTTCCACATTATATGGTAGCCCCGTGGTCTTTTGGGACACTCTTGTACTCAGCTATTTACTTTATAGTGATACGGTTATCGGGCACAGTTTGGCGGCTTGGGGTGATCGTTTTGGTAATCCTAAAATTGATTTCCATGATTTCTCCAAGTACTCTGAGGAAATGCTCACGTACTGTATTCAGGATACATCGAGTAACGCCACTTTGTTTTCTAAACAAATGGAAGAATACGAAAGCTATAATTGGAAGACGGCCTATGCCCTTGAAAATAAGCTGGCAGACATCACTTTGTCACAGGAACTTTATGGTTTTAAATTCAACAAAGAGCTTGCTGAGCAATGTGTTGCTGAGCTGACAGAGCGTATGCGAGTTATCGCAGCTAATGTTGATCCCGTATTACCTGAAAAACCTTTGAATAAGGGGGAAGTAAAACAGTATATCCCACCTAAAATTCAATTTAAGAAGTGTGGTAATATTTCTGCTGTTATGGAAAAATGGGTTGAAAAGCACAATGGCAAACTGCTTGAAGAACGTAAGGTTGAGTTGTATGGTAATGTTTATGATCTACCCCTGAGTGAAGAACCTATTATCTCAACAGGGAAGGCAACCGTTGATGATGGAGAGCACATTAAATGGTACTTGCTGTCTATGAAATGGAATCCAAGTCAGTACAAAGAGCGTGACTTGACAGTTGACGCGAAGAAAAAGAAGCGAACTAAAGAAGACTTCTTGAAAACAGTTGATCGCTATGTTGAACAAACACTTACAGGGCCTTTTAAAGAGTGGCGACTGAAGCTCTTGGAAGTACGTGAGACCGAACTTAAGTCTTGGCTCTTAGCTAAGGACGCAGGGAAGCCTATTCGTGTTCCAACAGCACCCACACTTACAGTTGGTGTTGAAAAAGAAATCTGCCCTAATCTTTTAGCAATGGCACATAAATTCCCATTTGCTAGAGATGTCGTGGAATACTATACTTATAAACATCGTAAGAACTCCATTGCAGGTGGCTTGGATGAAGATGGTGAACCTACAAGCGGCTTTCTGGTGCAAATGCGGGATGATGGACGTATTCCAACACCAGCAAATACTAACGGCACTAATACCGGAAGATACACCCATCGTGGTGTTTGCAATATCGCGAGGGTAACAAGCCTGTATGGACATGAAATGCGGAGTCTTTTTGGTGTAGATCGTGCAGCAAATCAAGTTCAGATGGGCTTTGACTTCTCAAGTCTAGAGGCACTTTGTAACGCACATTTTGTACTGAAAAAGAAGCCTACAGGTGATTTGGTATATCGGCATGGAGACGAGCTTGCAAAGACTCTGGTGTCTGAAAAACCCAACGATATCCATAGTGTCAACGCAAGAAAGATGGGTATTGACCGCTCTACTGCAAAGACTCTAGGATATTCCTTGATGTATGGTGCTCAAGCTGCTAAGATTTCCAAGAGCATGAGTATTCCAATGGGACGAGCAAAGCAATTGTTCGAAGATTACTGGGCTGCTGTACCGGCTCTCAAGCAATTGAAAGACGCTCTTCAGAAGCACTGGGAAAGTAATAATAAGAAATTTGTTCAGGGGATTGATGGGCGTAAGGTGTATACTCGTTCTGCGCATAGCTGCATTAATGCAATTTTTCAAAATTGCGGTAGCCTTGCAGCAAAATATACGTTAGTATATATCCACCAAGAACTTGAGCGCTTGGATTTGTGGGGGAATGTGTTTGATCGGGATTTGCACAACAAGCCTTCGATTCAACAGATGATTGCCTACCACGATGAGGCACAATTTAGCTTGCATAAGAGTTTGGTTTCGTTTAAAGTATTCAAATCAGAGGATGAAGCAAAAGCTGTGGTGACAAAAGATTCAAGCACTGTTGGGCACATTGGGGAAAACTATTTTGTTGCATTTAGTCCTATGTCTCAAGTGATTAAGGACTCAATCAGCCAGACTGAGCAGCTTCTTAAGCTCAACGTAAACCTTGGTTTTGAGTGGGCTTGTGGTTCTACTTGGTCCGAGTGCCATTGAGATTCACTAAACCAAAAATATCGCTTGTAATGTCTGAATAAACGTGTCAGAATAGATGTATCAAAATAAATGAGGAGAGAAAGATGAAATACGCAATGATTGGACTGTTCGCAATCTTCTTGACAGGCTGTTCTGATCCAGATGTGGCTACAAAAGCACTGAAAGGTGCAGGATACTCGGATATCAAGATTACTGGATTTGATATGTGGGCTTGTGGTAAGGATGATACATATTCCACAGGATTTACAGCAAAAGGTCCAACAGGTATTGAAGTAAGCGGAGCAGTGTGTTCTGGTCTGTTGTTTAAAAATGCAACTATTCGTTCTAACTGAGGAGAAATAAAATGAAAACTATCTACACCTACCTGATTGCAGATGACAGCAATGTATACGCTGAAGCATCTACGCGAGAATCTGCACGACAGTATCTCAAGGAAGTGAAAGCAACTGGTAATAAATCTGTGAAAATCTTTCGTGAAGAATATGTACGACTTTCGTTTACACAGGTGCGATAAGAAACATGGGTAAAATTACAGTAAAAACAAAAGAAAGTGCTGGACAAGTGTGTTACGAAACTGAGACAATCTACGAAAGCTCTGAAGATTACTTCTTTATTGAGAAAGAGAAACGATCAGCTTTGAGCAAGAATATTCAAAGTTTTGTTGGTGGAATGTACCCTGACGGGTATAATGAAGAACCAGAGCCGATGGTTGCTGATGTAGTGGTGACTAAGAAAGCTAAAGAAACAAAACACTAAAAGAATTTGTCTTAACAGACAGATATACCTCACAATATTGTGAACAAAACTATACACAATTAAATAGAGAAAATTAAATGACTACTAGCGTTATCGTAAAGCAGTTGCCAAAATCCGGTACTCTGGAAACCTTCAACGTTTATGTACTGAATGCTCCTGTGTTCTATGCTGCTGTACATACCCCGAAGACCAAGTACCAATCGACTGACAAAGAGTTTAGTCTGACAGCGTTTGTGGATGAGGCAACTAAGGACAAACTGCTTGATGAAGTGATGTTGAACAAGGGTTTTGCTCTCGTAGGCAAGGACAAGACTACCAAGCCACCTCGTCGGATTAAATATCCGTTGTCTAAGGATGTTGATGAAGGTAAGACCAACTACGATGTTGTAGAAGGTATGTACGGTTTTGGTCTGGCTAAGCCTGAGTTTAGTAAGAAAGGGAACGCTATGAGTGTCAACGTTATTGACAAAGAAGGTCAGGCGTTTACTCAGGACATTGGGAATGGTAGTGTCTGCACTCTGAAACTGTTCGGATACCGAAATCCCGAAGGTCAGCTCACTGTAACTCTGGATACTGTTCAAGTGGTTGAGCACGTTCCATATGAAAGTAAAGGTGGTGATGGTAATGTTGTGGACGATGTACTTGGTACTTATGCAGTGAAGAAAGTTGAGGCTAAAGCAGAGGAGAAGGAAGAAGCTCCAGCACCGAAGCCTAAAGCTGCTCCACAACCTGAACCAGAAGACGAAGACCTTGAAAATCTTCCTTTCTAGGATTAACTTTGAGCAAGGATGCTCATTTATTCAAGGAGAACACCGTGGGTGGTGAATATTATGATTAAATATTATGCAGACCTTACACTTGAAGAAATTCAAGCCATACAAAAGCTTCTTGGTTTCGTTTTATTTCACACAAGCCCTGAGTTGTATTCAGTATCTGGTAAGCTTGAGAGGCTGAATAATCCAGATAACGTTGACTATGACTCAGTTGTGTTTTACAAGAATGATAAAGGTGGAAGTCCAAGTAAAGAGTACCAACACAATCGCATTTCGATTGCAATTAAATAGTTAAGGAGAGATATATGCAACTTACAGAAACAGAATTGTTTGTTATCATGACTGAGCGGTTTTATAATTTCCAAAACTCCCGTCAGTCTGAGGACAAGAAAGCTTTTGGAGAAACCTTGAAATCTCTTGTAGAATTGTTTACTGACGGGCAATCTACAATCAAACTCAAAGAAGAACCAAAGCCTAAAACTACTGGTGAGCTTCTTTATGAACAACTTGCCAAAGCTACAACAGAAGGTAACTTGGAAGCTGTACAAGCTTACTCTCAAGCAATTCAACGTCTGACATTTTAAGGAGATACATTTATGAGCATTACCCTGTCGAAAGAATCCCTGTACGAACGTTCGAAAGCACTGTTCAATGAAATCGTAACACTGGAACAAGACCTTGCAGCACTCGGTGAGGAGTTCACCTATCAGAAGAATGAGAATGAACTTGGCCTAGAGAAAGCAGTTGTTAAATCTACTTTGAAAGCTGCTGAAACTTATGTTCGCAACAGTATTGATAAGGAAGAAGATAAGATTGTGAAAGCTAAAGAATTTGTAGAGTTTTACAAAGAGATTAGTGGTGAGTATAACTAAGGTTTGAATATAAGGGAGTCGCAAGACTCCTTTCTTTTACAAGAGGAGAGATACGATGAATAATCTTTATAGTTTCTACGTTGATTGTGGTCGTATGGGTAGTCTTGATGGTTTGTTCATCGCTACACAAGATGAAGTAGATAAAGCCATTGGTAAATATATGTACTTTGGTGAAGTGCTCGGTAAACATTCTGAAGTAGAAGGTAATCTTGAAGCACACGAAATCAAACTTGTATCTGATGATCAAGAGAAAGTTGATTGGTTGCTTGACTTGCTCGGTGTAAGTGTAAGTGGTTTTAATCCTCTAGCTTATATTCAAGACTCTGATGAAGACGAAGAAGAGGAATATGAGGATGACGAGTAAGCAATACACAGCTATCATTGATATCGACACACTCATAATTCACGCTGCATTGGCTGGACAAGAGACAAGCGTTCTAGTTACGCACAAAGACACAAAGTGGAGTAAGACTTTCAAGAATCAAACTGAGTTCTTTGGGCATTTTAAGAAAAGAGAAGGTGGTTGGCTAGCAACTCTCAACGAATCTCGTGAAGTTAAAGTCTCCCCAGACGCATTTGAGATTACACCGATTGTAACTAAGATTACTGATCAATACACAGAAGATGGAACTGTAATCACAGCAGAGACGGTTGTTAAAGGGCGGTTCAAGAATAAGATTGAAGCCATCACTTCACAAGATTGGTGTAAAGACTTTAAGATTTGTTTTGGTACAGGTAAGAACTTTCGTTATGATATCGCACAGACTCAACCATACAAAAATGAACGTCCTGTAAAACCTTTGTTGTATGAAACTGTCAAAGAGTACATGCTTTGGAAATACAAAGATAAGATGTTGATTGTTGATGGCGTGGAAACAGATGAGATTGTAACTCAGGAAGTTTGGAAAGCTTGGGTTAAAGCCAAACGTAGCCATGACAAACTGGATGCTGTTGCTTGCTATATTGATAAGGACATTTCTCAGTTCCCTTGTCTTTGGTATAACTTTGATAAACCTGAGCTTGGCTTGGTGAAGATTGATGCACTTGAAGCGGTGAAGAACTTAGCTGTACAACATCTAAAAGGTGATACAATCGACTCTGTTCCCGGACTGCCAGCACTACCAGAGGATATGTATAAAGAGTATTCTCTGCGTAAAACTAAGGGTATTGGGGAGACTACAGCACAAGGCGTACTAGCATCAGCAGAGACACCAAAGGAAGTATTTGAGCGGGTTGTGGAGGCATACAAAGGGCATTACGGAGAGGAAAAACAACCATTCACTTCATTCCGTGGTGAGGAGTCTGAAAGAAATTGGTTAGACCATTTGAATGAGCAGTTTAGACTTCTTAGGATGCGTACTGATGTGACTAAAGATGTTGGGCATGTTAGAGACTTTCTTAAAGCAATGGAGATTGAAGTATGAATAAGATTACAGAAGATTACCTGCTGGAATATATCTCAGACGTAGGTGAGTTCGAAAAAGAGCACCGCAAATACTCTTCTTTCTGGTGTACAGTTACACACCTAATTACTCAGGAAGATGTTGACGCACTGGCAGAAGATGATGTTGACGCAAGTGACTTCCTGAACGTCTTGGTAACACGTAACGGTATGTGGAGTGATAGTGACGGTACAGATTGGGATAGTACAACTTACGAGAAGCTGCAAGAGTATCAAGAGCTTGTTCCTGAAGTTGTGATTCCTGAGCACTATGTGACGAAGTATAAGACTTCAGCTTTTAAGCCTGTGTTCGGGGAGTAAATTGTGACCGATATTTATAAGCTGTTTGAAAAAGAAACTTGGACACCTGATGATTGCACACCATATATTTGGTACAGAGCGTGTGTTGATGAGTTGTCCTTTAACAAAGATGATGATGTCAATAATCTAATGAATGGCGATGGTCTTACTTACTCTTATAATGTAAGCAGCGAAGTCGAGCGTGATGGCTTTGTAATCTTCACCCTACAGAATGATTATGGTGGCGAATCGTTTCAAGCTATCTTTGATATTTCTAAGAAAGTTGATGAGGACAAGTACTGGGAAGAAGTTGATAGTGAAGATGAAGAAGAATGAAAGAACCTTGGCTAAACTACCCTCACATCTGGCCCTCCAAGAGTTCTTTCCTTAGTTTTCTGCGTGGTGGTATCAGGCGTGCTCTGTGGAACCGTTCACCTATTAAATTGGAATTCATTAAGAAATACCGACGTAAAATTAAGAATCCAAATCCCAGAGGTAAGGTAAAAGAAGTTTGGGGTGGTACTTGCAATCTGTGCGGTGATGAATTTCCAAGCAATCAGTTGAACGTTGACCACCGAGAAGGCCAGAATAGTCTTAGAGAGTTGTCAGACTTACAATCTTTTATGGAAAGTATTGTACTTGTTCAAGAAAGTGATCTACAATTCGTATGTCTACCGTGCCACAAGATCAAGAATTTACAGGAAAGGACAGGGGTAGATTTCGAGACTGCAAGGACAGAGAAACTTGTAATTGAAATATGCAAGAATAAGCAAGACAAGGCATGGCTAATCGAGAAAGGCATTACTCCACTAGGAAATGCTAAGTTGAGACGCCAACAAATCACTGAGGAGATGATGAAATGACTAACAAGAAATTGAAAGTAAACAGTGCTGCCTATACAGAACTTAGTATTCAAATTGCCGTACTTCAAGCATCTGTGGATAAACTACTCCAACTCGCTATGAAAGATAATACTTTAAATATTATTGGTGACGTAGTTATCTCAGGAACTATCCCAACAGATGAAGAATTCTTGGAGGCATACAAATGATTAAAGATTATTGGACAGCAATCTTCTGGTGCGAGTTTGTTCAGTTTAGCGTGTTCTTCAACATCTGGACACAACAACTTGGTGTTTAGCTTGAGAGGTGGGTATGTCAGTTATAGAGATGTTTCCGAAGAAAGAAGTTGCAGATAAATCAGTTGAGCATACTATCTCTAAGTTAGACTTCTGGATCGGGAGGAATGAGATTATAAGTAGGGACTTTGTAACTTTCAGTGTTTACCAGAAACAAGAGACGCTTGATACTGTACTCTCGATCAACAACCAATTGTATGAACTTATTTTGAAACTTAAAGGAGAGATTTAATTGAGCAATCGCCACCTATTTATTCCAGACGTACAAGCAAAAGAAGGCGTTCCACTTCAACACCTTGAAGCTTTGGGAAATTACATCGTTAAGAAACAACCAGAAGTTATTGTAATGATTGGGGACTTCGCCGATATGCCAAGCCTAAGTTCTTATGATGTTGGTAAGAAATCTTTTGAAGGTCGCATGTACACAAAGGATATTGAATCTGCACGTAAGGCGATGGATGTTCTTCTTGCACCACTAAAAGCTTTTAATATTCAGCAGTCACTTAACCGTAAAAAGCAATACAAACCACGAATGGTTATGTGCTGGGGTAATCACGATCAAGGCCGTATTGAGCGGGCTATTGAGAATGATCGTAAACTTGAAGGTTTGATTTCTGTTGATGATCTTGGTTTTAAAGAAGCTGGCTGGGAGTGCCATGATTTCCTTGAAATTGTAAATATCGACGGTATCCGTTACTCACACTACTTTGTTAATCCAAATAGCTTGCTGAAGAATTGTGTTGGTGGTAACATTGACGCGAAGCTGAAGAACTTGGGGTGGTCGTTTAGTATGGGCCATCAGCAGACTTTACAATACGGGGTCCAGTACTTGCCAGATGGTATTGCTCGCCAAGGTTTGGTTGCTGGTGCTTTCTACATGCATAACGAGAGCTACATGGGAACACAGGGTAATCTTTCTCACTGGCGTGGTGTTGTGATGAAGAATGAAGTTCAGGAAGGCAGGTACGATCCTTGCTTTATCTCTATTCCATTCTTGCTGGAGAAGTATATTTAAGTGGAAGACTACAAACTAAAGAACACTGTCAATCGCTTAGAGAATTCGGTTGACAGCTTAACTAAAGAGATCTATAATCTCAAACAGCAGCAGAAAGATATGCTGGAACAAATTAAGCGACTAAAGGAGGGGTTTAATGATGGCAGTAGCAAATGAACCACAGAAGTTTAAAGTAAAGAATGATGTAACTGTCTACTCACTATTACCACCATTCATGGACACACACACTGTAGTTTGGAATGATGAGAATGGACACCACCAAGAAACAGAGTGTAGTATTGGATATGTAAAGGATCAGTTCAGGAATGATATCTGGACTTACATCATTGAGAGTCCTAAATCATCTGTAGATAAGCCACAATCAGCTCTAGACAAACAAGTCAGCGGTAATCACTATAAAGACTTTAAGATCCAACCTGCTGAATATTGCCATGCTAACAACATCCCATTCTTAGAGGGCAACGTAATAAAATACACATCTCGTCATCGGGCTAAGAACAAGAAGAAAGATCTTGAGAAAGCTATTCATTGTCTTGAGTTGCTGATTGAGTTGGAGTATGGTAATGAGGACTAAGCGCCTATTAGGTATTGACGTTGATGGCGTCTGTGTAGACACACTAACCCTCTACAAACAAGCTTCACATCACTTGGAAGATCCTCTAGACTTCTGGCGAGATGAGAACCTTTATGATAACCTTGTTCCAATGGATGGTGCTGTAGAGAAACTTGAGCAACTTAGTAAATACTTTGGTATAGTGTTTGTGAGTCGGTTGAAGGGAAATCATCACCGTTCAAAGGTGTATTTCTTGAAGAAGTTCTTTCCGTTTATGACTGGCTTTATTGGTACTCACGAGAAGTACCTTTTGAATGAAAGTCTTGTTGCAATGGTGGATGATTTAGAGGATAATCTGTCCAAGTTTGAAGCTCACAAGCGAGTGTTGTTTGGACAAGGTGAATATAAAGATTGGAATAGTTTTAGTGTTAAAGATTTCTGTAAAGATTACTTGGTTTAATTAAGGAGAAAGTTTTGAGTAATGCACGGGTAACACGGTTTAATGTAATTTGCGGCAACCCCGTAAACATGGGTACTGATCTAGAATATTGGCGTCAAGTGAAAGAACAGGCTGCTCGTATTCTTGAAGAAGCAATTGAGATGAATACAGCAGCACAGGAAGAGGACTATCAAGGTGTAATTGATGGTTGGGGAGATGTAAAATACACCAACGAATACATGGATGATATCCTGAAAGGTGCTGGTGTAGATACTAAGAAAGTATTTGATACGATTGCAAGTAACAATGATCAGAAGTTTACAACTAGCTACACATATGCTTGTGATAGTAAAGAAGCTTTGGAACAACTTGACGTTGATTGTTATTTGGATAGCACAACTTACGAAGGGACGCTTTACTATGTTATTCGTCGAGTCCATGATAATAAGATTCTTAAGCTGAAGCATCATGAGTCGCCGGATTTGAGTAGCTTTATTCCAAAGGAGTTGCTATGATTCACGCAAGCACACAACAAGCTAGACCAAAAGCTAATTGGAAAGATTATGTCTTCAATAAAGAAGACTATAGTAAAGTAGTAAGCTCTGGCATGGCTTGGGTAGTATTTCCAGACTGGCCTACACCACAAGAGTTTAGTGAATATTTGAAGGAGAAGGGAGAGAAAGATGTTTGATTTCATTAAATGTAAAGTTATCGGTGTAACGCAACCTGTGGTAGACTTCATCCCAGATAGTGAAGGCATCATTTCCTACGCAGCACGAGTCAGCGCACCACAGAATCAAAGTAACTTCGACACAGCAGCAAAGCTTCTTAAGTATTGCGTAGATCATCAACACTATTCAGTATTTGAAACTTGTAATATCACAATGGAAATTGAAGCTCCACGGGACATTGCAAGGCAGATTCTTCGTCACCGTAGTTTCAGCTTTCAAGAGTTCAGTCAAAGGTACGCAGAATCCACAGACTTCATTACTCGTGAATGTCGTTTGCAAGACGAGAAGAATCGTCAGAATAGTATTCAAACAGATGACCTAATGCTTCAGGATTATTGGCAGATTGCACAAGAAGAAGTATTGGAGCTTGTAAAGTTTCATTATGAAAAAGCTTTAATGCTAGGTATTGCTAAAGAAGTTTCACGTTGCCTATTGCCAGAAGGTCTTACAATGAGTAAGATGTATATGAATGGTACAGTACGTAGTTGGTTGCATTACATTCAGCTACGCGAGGAGAACGGCACGCAGCTTGAACACACTGATGTTGCTAAGAAGGCTAAAGTAGAAGTATTGAAGTATTTTCCATTCCTTGAGAATGTATTGGAGAAATAAAATGAGTTTTAACAATTCAGAAGAAAATCCTATCGAATTCTATCTTCTTGAAGTAGCATCATTGATTGCAGTGAGGGAAGGTAAAGAGAAACGTGTGGCGAACTTGATTATTCTTGAAACTCTTTCTGAATGGATATTCATGTATGAAAGTGGTTTGAACCCAAAAACAGCGTATGGTAAATTTCGGAGTAGTAGTGTATGAGCGTAGGTTTTAATTTGAGTTTGTCAGACCTCCTTCTTTGTGAAGGTTTCGCTCAAGCATTTGGTGAGGATAACAAACCAGCAATTAATAAGTTTCTTTTTGATAACGGTTTAGACGTTTCGATGGGGATAGATGAAGTAGTTTGTAAGCATCGCAATCTTCGTGGGAATGTTGTAGACTGTTTGATGTATCAGGGGCATGAACGCTCTGATGAATGGTTGAAGTCTGGTGCTGCATCTTGGGATGCAATTGTTGAAGATTGTAGTTTGGATCTTCGGATTGATCTTAAGACAATGGGCAAGCAGAGTAATAATACTGGTATGATCCTTGATTCACTGGAACGCCACGCAAGTAAATAAGGAGAAGTAATGCTAACGCGAATTCAAACGCCTAAGACAGAGTTTACCGTTGACTATCCAGAGGCTTGTGAATTTACTAATCAACAGGCAGCTGTCTTCTGGCCTCACTTTGAAGTAAAGGTGCATAAAGATAAACAAGATATTCTAGTAAACATGACGCCTGCTGAACGTCACGGTACGATTACAACACTTAAGTTGTTTACTAAGTATGAACAGATTATTGGTGATGAATTCTGGCTTGGATTTGTGTACAAGAAGTTCCCCCGTCCTGCTGATATCCAACCAATGGCTGCTTTGTTTGGTGCAATGGAGACAGCAGTTCATGGGAAGTTTTACAGTACGTTGAATGAAGAACTTGGACTAGCAACAGATGAATTCTATAATGAGTACTTGCAAGATGAAGATCTTAAAGCTCGTGTGGAATTCCTAGAAAGCAGTATTGCCGATAAAGATGATCTTCGGGCTCTCGGTTGTTTTACATTCGGAGAGGGTGCAATCCTATATTCTAGTTTTGCTTTCTTGAAGCATTTCCAGAGTCAAGGTAAAAACAAGTTGTTGAATGTGGTGAGTGGTATCAACTTCTCTGCGCGGGATGAAAATCTACACGCTGAAGCAGCGGCTTGGTTGTACCGTACACTACTAAAAGAAAAGAAAGATGCTGGGTATATCGATGCAGCTTACGAAGATGAGTTGAAGAAAGATGTCTACCTTGCTGCTGAAACAGTAATGGAACATGAAAAATCAATTATCAAGAAGATCTTTGAGAAAGGTCGGATTGATGGTATTACAGATGTACAACTTGAGTACTTTGCACAGAGTCGGATTAACCTCTGTCTTCGCAACCTCGGTTATGAAAATCTATTTAAAATTGAGTATAATCCTGTTGCTGAATGGTTCTATAAAGGCATTAACGGTTTCAGCTCTATCGACTTCTTCAACAGCCAAGGTAATCAATACCAGCGAGACTGGGATTCTGAAGGTTTTAAATTTTAAGGGGAATTAAGTGACAAATAGTTATCGTGTATTGAGTGAAGAACGTAAGAAGCTACAAGAAGATGGTTTGATGCCTGCCCATTGGTCTACCGGCTCTTGGCAATTATTCAAGAGTAAATACCTTTACCAAGCGTCAAACCCGAAAGAACAGTATCAGCGAATTGCAGCAACATTGGCTACACACACGCCTGATCCGTCTGAGTGGAAAGAGAAGTTCTTTGATATTATGTGGAAAGGTTGGTTGAGTCCTAGTACCCCAATCTTAGCTAATACAGGAACAAATCGTGGTTTGCCAGTAAGTTGTGCTGGTAGTTATATTCCTGATAGTATCGATGGTATCTACAAAGCAAAACATGAAACTGCAATGCTAACTAAAATGGGTTTTGGTACGGCAGGTTATCTTGGAGATGTCCGTGCTCGTGGAGAATCGATCAGCGTAGGTGGTACTTCTACCGGGGTTATGCAGGTCATTGAGGGGTTTCAACGTGACATGGAGTACGTTGCTCAGGGTACGGCTCGACGTGGTTCTTGGGCAGGTTATTTGCCTATCGATCATGGTGATTTTGATGAAGTTTGTACTTATCTAGAGCAACACCCTGACGGTAATAATATCGGCTGGAATGTTTCTGATGATTTTATTGAGAAGTTGAAAACTGGTGATAAGGAAGCAGTACGGCGTTACGGTAAAGCTCTGAAAACTAAGATGGTGACAGGTAAGGGGTACTTCTTCTTCCCTCAAAAGACTGAACGTAAGCGTCCGCAATGGTATGTAGATCAGGGCTTGGATGTTAAGGCTCCACAGCTCTGTAATGAAGTAATGCTGCATTCAAGTAAAGATTTTACATATACATGCGTCCTTGCATCAATGAACGTAGAGCTTTTTGATGAGTGGCATGGTACAGACGCTGTAAACACTGCAATTGTTTTCCTTGATGCCGTATGTCAAGAGTTTATTGAACGAGCTAAGAATATTCCCGGTCTTGAGAAAGCCGTAGCATTTACGAAGAACAGTCGGGCGCTTGGGCTTGGACAATGTGGTCTGGGATCTTACTTCCAAAAGAAGATGGTTCCATTTGAAAGCTTTGATGCACATATGCTGAACAACAAGATTGCAAAGTACATTCAAGATGAAGCAATTAAAGCTTCTGAATGGCTTGCAAGTGTTTGGGGCGAGCCAAAGTGGATGAAGGGTTATGGTCGTGCAAATACACACTTGATTGCAATCGCACCAACTAAGTCAACAGCACTTATAATGGGTGGTGTTAGTGAAGGCATTAGCCCCGATACTGCGATGGTTTACACACAGAAGAGTGCTGGTGGTGAAGTTGACCGAGTTAACCCTTACTTACTGAAGTTGATGAAAGAGAAGGTTGTTTTCAACAAAGCTAACGTTGAAGATGTTCGTGACAAGATGGGTAGTGTGCAGCATGTAACTTGGTTGACTGAAGATGAGAAGCTGGTGTTCCGTACAGCTTTTGAAATCAATCAACACACAATTATCCGTCTAGCTGCTGCCCGTGGTAAGTTTATGGATCAATGGCAATCGCTTAACTTGTTCTTTGCTGCTGGTGAAGATGAGAGTTACATTAACGAAGTACATAAAGAGGCTTTCTTGAACCCTGACATTCTTGGTTTGTATTACGTATACAGCATGGCTGGTGTTCAAGCAAGCAAGGATGAATGTTTGGCTTGTCAATGAAGAAAACATTTGACACAGTAATCTAATCTGCTACACTGACCCTATGAGCAGAAATGCCGTAGGGTCTTTTACTAACTGGAGGAATAGTCATGAAAGGTTATGAAGATGTAGCAGCGGGACTTGTGTTGTTGGTAGTTGTGCTCATAGGTGGCTATTACTATTTACAATCTGAGGCATACCACCAGAAACAAAGCTTGCATCAACTGGATGTTAAAACTCAGAAGAAAGTAGACTACAACTGGTCTAAGTTTGAAGTTGCTTCTAAACGAACAGATTGACTAAATAATAGGCAAAAGAAAGCCCCTCGTCCGTTGCTGGATAGAGGGGCTTTAACACATCTGAGATAAGCTGTTGGCTCAGCTTAGTGCCTAGTGGCTTCTTATTTTAATTATTCGTATTGTTATTTATATTCGTTTGAATCACTTTACTATTCTGCCGCTTATCAGCCTCATACCACTTGATACGTTCTTCGATAATCCTTAGTCTTGAGTCAGTACCATTCTGATATGAATCTTGTTGCTCCGCTTGCCTATTCTGACGTGTCTCTAAATACTGGACATTGTTAGACATCACTTTCATTTGTTCTTGTTTATACAAATCAAACTTAGCTAGTATGTTATCTGATTTTATTGTATTAGTGTTATTGCTCAGCAATATTGAAATAATGATGATTGCTAAAAGTAGGAATACTAAATTTACACTCCTCTCCACAACTGTCCAGAACATTTAAACATCCTTGTCATTTTGAAGACTTCTGAAAGTATAGGTCAAGCCGACTGAGAATGTCAGATTTCATGGCTGAGATGTTGGTGTTGATACGGTCCTCAACTTCACGTAAATCTCCTTTATCAACCTTACTTGTCTGTAGGACAATCACTGTTGACTCAAGCTTCTCAACTTTCTTAGATTGCTCTTGGAAAGAATAGACAGTCAGTGCTAGAACAATACCTAAGAGAAAGAGAGCTGCTCGCTCCCAGTATCCTTGTGGTCTTCCTTCATTTGGTTCCATACAACTTCTCCTGTTCAAGCTTCCACTTACGCTGCTTTTCTAGAAGAAGTTTATAATCAAACACACAGCCTGTGTTATTCACATAGCCTTTAGCCAATGAACGTACAGTATCACCAGCTTTAATTGCACCACATGGATCTTGCATAAGATTATTTGGTAGGAACACAGGTGTCTCCTTCGTCTGGTAAACAACTCTCGGAGAGCATCCTGACAAGATCAGAAGGCAAAGCAGAGTCAATATCAATTTCTGCATCTGGGGCTACCTTTGGTACATCCTGAATGGAAACTTTCTTAGGGAGGCTGTCAATCTTAGAAATAGTGGCTTGAGCCTTATCTTGCTGAACTTGTTTCTCAGATTGATATTCAGATGTGATGGTGTCACTTATTTTACAAGACTCAACCTGCAAGTTAAGGGACTTTTGTAATGATGTATTCGCATCAATAGCTACCACTAGTGCTGATTCAGCTTCAGCCTGTGTTCCATAGAAATGATAACTTAATGCACCAAACAATCCAGATAAGGCCATAAAGAATACTAGGATGTAAGATGTAATAGAATTACTCATCTTCTGGATGCTCCTCTTCATATTGCTTGATAAACTTACCTACAGAGCCCATCACCGCAATAGATCCCATTGCAACCACAATCCATACAGGGCTAATAGTTGCTAGTCCAATACCTAATGCAAGACTAGCACCATACGCAATTGAGACAAGAACATTAGCAAAGAGAGAAAGGGCCGAGTAACTTTTTAGGTGTTGCTTCCAGTTATTTATTACTTTCATTAGCTAAGTCCTTTACTTCTTGTGGTACGTCACCTAGACACCACTTATATTCTTTAGTGGCTCTGACAACCAAACCATTCATTTTAACTTTAATACCCTCATGATTCTTACCATAAACAAATCTAGTAAGTTGTTCACAAACTAGCTCGTGTTTTCCAGCATTGAAGTACGAAAGCATTGTACTTGATTGGAGAGTACCGATACCTTTATTGTAAGTAAAATCAAGCATCGCTCCGTATTCCCAATCAGATTTGAATGGACCTTTTGTAACTGAACGGAGTTGTTTATCATGCTTGATCAAGTCTTTTGCAAAGATATCTACACATTGATCATAAGTGAAAGTTTGCCCTAACTTCACTTCCGGTCCTGTATGGCCAAGACAATTTGTCGGGACTCTTCCAGTATCTAAATAAGTGTGAAGAATAGGTTGACCATTAGGAGCTTCGGAGGGCGCTGTTAAGAACGCCCCAGTCAAAGCCAAGGAGCCAGCAAGACCAACCCCAAGAAGTTTTTTATACAAATTAGAGTTGGCTGACATCTATTAGATTACCAAATAATTGCGTTAATTTGAGCTACAGTAGTAGCAGCATCTACAGCAGCTAGTTTAGAAACAAGAAGAACTTGGTTTTCTTTGATATGTTCATTCATATCCCCCATCACACCTACTAACTCTTCTGCTGTATGGTCTTTCCAAGTGTAACGTGTGCCATCAGAAGCCCATAGAGGCTCTGATCCCCCTGTATGATTTGCAACAGCATAGCGGATAGTGATATTGATTTGGTCAACTGTACGGCAGTCATAGTTATGAACAGTACCTAATGCAGAAGATGTAAAGGAAGTTCTTTCAATCTCATCATCACAGTTTTGTCTAAGCTCTACTATTTTACTAACAACTGCCTGAGCCAGAGTTGGTCCAGTTTGTGGAGGGGAGAAAGTAGTTCCGTCATATGTCCATCTCTGCTGTGGTTGAGGATCCAGGTCGGTGATATCCACCATCATGGCAACCATGTTGGGCGTATATCTATCCTCGATTGGGACGTCGACGCCATCCGGATTCACATACGGCGGGATAACCTCAGAAACAGCTCCATCCTCAATTAGCGCGTAAGTTTTCATTTATGCATACTCCCAAATAATTACGATACCTGGAGCGCCATTACCACCTATACGCGAGCTGCCTGCGCTTGGAATATTAGAGGTTGCTCCGCCGCCGGAACCAAAAGACGTAGAAGCTGTGCCGTTGGTTCCGGCGGCGGTATATTGAGCGCCGGGCCCGAATATCGTACCGCCCGGCAGAGCGCCAACAATAAGCCCTGCTGCCTGCGAAATCATGTTAATGCTAGCGCTTCCAACATTTGAGGTTATATTTCCGCCCGTAGGGGCTGGGCTATTTAGTGAGAACGTATCAAATTGGCCGCCTGACGGCCCTGCGATTGGGCCGCCTCGTCCGCCAGGGCAACTGATACCAGCGCCAAACGACGACGTCCCTCCGTTACCGCCCGCCGAAGCCGTTACCCCAGCGCCACCAGCCCCGACTACAACAGTTGCACCTGAAAACCCAGAAGACAGAAGGCTCTTGGCGTATGAGCCTGCGCCACCAGGCGCACCGATTGCATTCTGCCCTGCGCCTGTTGCTACTGCACCACCGCCCGCGCCGCCTGCAGCCTGAACTTCTACGATTACTCTCGCGGTGCCTGGTGTTGGCGTATAAGTGAAGGTGCCGGGAGTACTGAAAATCTGAGGCGCACCAAGCAGCCTACCTCCAGACGTATTCACACCAGTACTAGCAATCAATACCCACGAACCCCCACCAATAGATGAGTTCCACTGAAGCCACACATCGCCATTTACAGAGATAACTCCCATTGTTAGGGCTGTATGACCAGTACCAACAATGGGGGCTGCTGTAATAACACCATTATTTGGTGTAAAGGTAGATGCGCCGGTGTTGGCATTGAGTGCCTTAAACCTCAACACCATACCATCAACAAGTGTTTTTACTACAGGAACATAGTCAGCTTTATAGGTGTTTGCTGTGCCCGTATCCAATGCATAAATAGGGCTGCCAGACTGGTTTCTGAAGGCTTGGCGCCAGTATGAATTAGTGGTATCTGTGGTTGGGTTTTGGTTGGTGCTGCTTTGCACAGCTTCGTAAATAAGACCATCACTACCTTGTACAAACGCTTTAGGGGCAGATGCAGTGAAGTAGTAATCTTGTGTACTAGACCAAACACTAATACCCTTTTGGAAGATATGAACAAGAGCATTATCTTGACGATTCTGTGACCAGTTCTCCCACTGAAATGGTGGAACTTCAGCAGTCCAACCAGTTTGAATCTTAGCGTTGCTAGGAGCTACAATAGCCCCACCACTTGACCATTGGTAGGTAAAGTCTGGACGTGAAATCTCTGTCATTTAATAATTTCCTTTGTTAGATGAGCTGAGCATATTGCCCACCCAATGATAAATCGCTCAAGTCTCCATACCCTTTGGCATTAGGAAAGCCTTGAAATCCAAAAACGTTATCAGCAATAAATTCCCCAAAGTTCACTCTTACACCAATTGGTTTTGGAATGAATCTTGAAGGGTAACCAGAAGAATATGAGGTGTAGTTGAGCAATACTTTTTCAAAAGATGTAAGCTCTCTGCCCATCATCAAAGTAAATTCAGCATTACCTTCAGCAACAATCAAGTTGATATCAATACCGAAGACAAACTGCATAAATTCAATAAATTGATTTGGTGTTGCATTTGTATTATTCTTAATAATCTTAGCTTTAATAAACAAACGATACTGTTCGTCTGTCAGTAGTGTGTTACCAGCTAGTGGATTATTGATATCGTAATACGGGCCACCTAAAGATGGATTGTTCAAGTCGCCATATGACTGAGCATCTGGATAACCAACAAAAGCAAAGAAGGTAAGAAGTGCTGTGTCAATAAGTTCTCTAGGTTGACCAACAATATCTCCAATGATGTCTAGTTGAGCACCGACAGCAGTGTCAAGAGAACGTTCTTGCATAAGTTGACGGAAGACTTCTTGAAGCTCAATCTTTCCGCCAAGGAGGAGTTGGAGGTACTTATCGAACACGATTGGCCCAGAACCGTCAGCATCTAGCATAAATTGCTGAGTTACACGAGAACGAGCAACAGAGAGGTATTCTTCTATGAAAAATTGATTTAGCTCAGACATAGAAGCCCCTTATGTAATGATGATGTTGACGCTTGACAGGGATGCTATCTGGTCAAAGTTTATAACTACGTTACTAGTACCGACAGGACTTGGTGAAGTGCCAATCTTCAAAGATACAACTTCATGGCCGGGGATAGAATTTATTGGAGTATACAAACGGCTATAAATAACATCATCACCTGTACCTAAGTTATCAGCGAAGTATTGAATCAAGGCACTCTGGATAGCTGCGTTACCATTAGCTGGGAAGTTGACATTAGTGGTGATGTCAATACTAATGTAGATAACAACAGGGGTTGGTCTAGAGAAGCTTACGTCGTGAGCGATGCCCTGTATATCGTTAATTGATACGGTAGTATTGCCATAACTCAAAATACCAATTGGTTTGTTATCCCAAATAGCATTTGCAATATCTGTACTCAAACCACCAACAACGATTGGAAGAAAGCTGTGTGCAGGAACACCATTACCATCTACAACACTTGTATCATTCTCATAAATAGTTACTTCACTAACATTATCTAAGTTGATGAGAGCGGAGTAGATAGCATCTAAAGTGTTAGTTGCACGATCAAACTTACCGTTACGAAAGCGTAAACGAAGCTGCTCATCCGTCTCACGATCTTCGCCGGGAGTTGCTGCAATTGGGTTGATTACACTGTCCCAACCAAGCATCGGTGTGAGGATAGTGTCAACGGTGTTTGCAGGCTGTACGATAATGCCGGAATTAACAGCAACAACTTCACCAACTGTTCGTACTTTGTTAATACCAAGATTAACAGATGTTGTAAAGTTAACAGTCTGGAAGATATCTAAACGATCAATTACAAGCGTTGTGCCAACAACTGAAGATACAAGACTAGGATGAGCACCAGCAATAACGCCTTGCAACCCAGCCAAGATTTCAGCTACAGTAGCACTTGCATCAGATGTAAATGTGATGGTGTTAGAGGTTGTTGTATTGGTATAAGTGATGGTGTAAGCTGTGCTATTCTGTAAGGTGACTACGGAGACGGTGATACCGCTAGCGTTGCTGGGAGATAGAGAAATAGCACCAACTGTAGTGAATTGTTCACCAGTTGTAGAGCTACTTACTGTCTGTCCAACAGGGATAAGAGTGTTCGTATCCCCAGCTACCAGAATAGATGATGTGGTGAAAGTTTGTTCTTTACGTGTAATACCAGCGTATGCTACCAGATTATCTAGAGCAATCCCTGTTGCAGAGTTTGGGTCAAAGGCTGCGTATACTTCTTGAGCAGCTTCCCAAAGGTCAGCTTCACTTGGAGCAGCTAGGGAGATTAGGCGACCTAGTGCTGAAGAGTCTGAAACGTCGACCGTATCACCGGGAATCGTCAAATCTTGAAATAATTGAACAGCCAAGGCCCTGTCATCAGCAAGGATATCAGCCAATCTTTTTATAATAAATCCCTGATCAGTAATACCTGCCATTAGCTAGATCCTTATACTGGTTTGTTTGAAAATCTACTAGTTCCCCCAAATCTGTAATAGATATGGTTTCAGTAAATCCGCTGGGAAGTTCCCATTGTGAAAAATATGAACCGAATGTTTTCCTAATCAACCTTTCATGTAGCTGGGCATCGAGACCTGTTGAATAATCCCAAGAGTAAGCTAATTCAAAATTAATATCTAATGGACGACAGTCTCTTTTGTGTTCGTAAAGACGTCTTTCAATATCACAAGTAATCCCGTACTTATAACCTTGTAAGATATTATCTTCAGAAATCACTCGTAGAATATATAGCTTTGCTGGTAACGAAGGGTTGAAGCCTGAAAAGGCACAGTGAGGACAGGCACAGTTTCTCCTAATACTGCCTATTTTAGTTATCCAATCCTTACCACAAAAATCGCAATTAAGACTAAACTCTATTTCTCTGACCCTTTTCTCGATCTTGTAATCTACAAAGTTAACTGTAAAATTATTCTTCTGACCTTTTTCAGAAACCTTATTAAAAAGATCTTCTTTAGATGGACGAGTGTTGTTTGCACAAACCCTACAACCTTTTTGACTAAAAGCAACGCCACTGTAAGTACCTTCCCAGTGGAAGTCACAAGTATTACATTTTAGTTTTATAGGGTCGTGGGACTTACCAATAACTTCGTCTAATAGGGTAATACCAAGTTTATTAAGAATCGGCAACATTCTTTCAATTTTTCTCTCAGAGTTCGTGCCAAACTTACCACTACAAATACAAGGCTTCCGGCCTGATAAAATTGAAGCTGCTGTTACAGTGGAAACCAGAGAACAGATAATACATTTAACGGTAAACCTTGATCGTTGATTTTTGCCAAACTCTAGAACTTCGTAATTAGCCCCATTTTGGGAGTAAATACTATCTTTATAATATTCTGATAAAAGCATATTCAATTCAACGGATCAAGAGAAATGGGTGTTGTAATTTCCCCAGTAACAACTCTTACGCTGAATACCAGAGAATACTTACGATTTACAAAAGTAGAATTAAAGGTAACAATTTCCTTTACACCCTGCTCTTTTAATATTTCCTGTTGGAAAATCAGATCAGCCGCTGCTTTAGAAGTTTGCTTTTGTCCAAGGAGTCTTTGGAACCAAGGAACACCATAAGTAGTGTCCAAAAACCATTCTTGACGAAAAGTAAGTAAACGTATCTTTAGCCGTTGTCCAACAGTTTCAGTAAGAGGTTGAGTTGTATCTTCTCTCTGCAATGGCCCGTTGTGCCAGATAATATCCCAAGATGCGGGCTCAAGTTTGAAGTCCAAAAGTATCTCCTTATGCTGTAGGAGTACCAGAAGTACCACCGCCAACTGTAACGCCAATGTGTTTGTGGGTAGAGAATGGAATACCGTTGAAGGTTGCAATCCCAGTGATTGTATAATTACCAATTTGAACAAGATTACCTTGTAGGTTGATATTACCAATCCAAGTTGTAACGTCCGCATCAACTACCATACTTGGGGTATTCAAATTAATGCTTGTTGCAGCATTAATAGTGACGTCGGAACCTTCAATAATAATCGGCATATTGCTTGTTGTAATTCCAATACTGCCGTCTGACTTAATTCTAACTTCAGCTTCTACGCCACCAAGATTGCCGAATAGAACAGTATCCTTAGTATCGTGAGTGAGTACATGCTTTGCTGGGTTATTAACAGCTACACCGGGAGGCTGAATCCCCGGAAGGAATATTGCATCTCCTTTGTCCATCTTGGCAAAGTTGGCTGGACTAGATGGTCTGCCATTTCCACCTTTCCAACCATCCATATTTCTCATCGAGAATATTGCCATACCCGTATCCCCAACTTCAATTGGGAATGTGAAGCCTGCCTTCTTAGAGACTTGGAACGAGATAGGAACACCGCCAATAGTGGGGTACTCTTTTACAGTCCCGTCTTGAAACTTTTGATTGATGGTTGGTTGGATATCTACCATCTGCCCATTTAATCCGTCACGTACAGCAACAACGATACAAGGAATATTGGTAAAGACATTATCCATCTGACTATCGAAAGCGCTTACTAGAGAGGCTTGGATAGCTGCTACAGCTTCTGAACTCATTTAGTTGCAGCTCCTTGTTGAATAACTTTCTCAAGACTAGTAGCACGTATCTCAGTGTACCAACCTGAACTTCTCCAACCACCAGAATGTCTTAAAGTGTCCACCTTAAACCACCCAGTAATTAACGTATCTTCAAGCCTAATGATATCACCCGCCCGTATGTCGGGATTTAACAGAATCTTCATCTGTACACCGGGCTTTTTAACTTTATCTTTCTTAGAGCGTTGTCGATCACCAGAAACTCTGTAAGCACTTTCAATTAAGCCCGTACCTTCCGATATAACATAAGCTTGCTGAAAGTTCTCAGAGTTTCCTCTGTCATTGTCATGAATATAGACAACACCATCATCTAGTTGCCAGTTGCAAGCGTACTTCTCACAAATCTCATCCAACATCTCTTTGGGCGTGCCGCTTAGTGGATATCCGTATATGAGAGGATTGCTAAGATTAGTTCCGTTAAATACTCCACGATCTGCACCAATGGCCTTGATAAGCCGATTAGCTGCATCTTTAGGGCTTTGGCCTTCTGGGACAAACTCAGATAAAACTTGATGGTTAAGTTCGGTGTAGCCTGTACCCATTGTGATTTGGGTAACACGATCAGTACCTGATTTACGTGTTGAGGTGTGGGTTACTTGACCTGAAAATAGACGCTTGGGCCCACCAGTATCCAAGTAACCAGCGCTGAAGACTGCTGCTGGGTAGTCAGTATCTAGGAGTTTGATATGCTCAAGAGATAGGTTGTACACTTCAATACTTGCACTATTAGTTTTCTTTTTATTATCTGAGCTTTTACTAATGTCAAATGTAACTTGAAGATCAGTGACCTGCAAACCTTCTCCAGTCTGAAAATCCCCAATGATAAGTTCGTACTGGCGATTCCTCTGGATTAAGTCCATTAATCTTCCTCGGTGGTATAGATGTAGAAGAGATTGTAATACTGATCAATTGAATCAGGATAAACTTTATAAGGTTCACTAATAATATCTGCTTTCTCTTCCATCCAGATAAATCCTGTCAACGGAAAGATTGCATAGTCCAAGAATATTGGATAATTAGGAACTAGAGCTTCACCTAAAACAACAGGATTGTTATCAGCATCATACAAATTGATAAAGTACAGCTTAGCCCTTTCATTATAGATAAACTCAAAGATGTATGAGTCACCTTGAAAGGCTATGGTATAAGTGTAATATGTGTCACCAAACAAAGGCATTGCTATATATTTATCAGCCATTAGCTCTTGCCTGCCTTAGCGGATCAGTGTCTTTAGGGGAGTTACCACTACCAACATCTTGTGGTGTACTGTCTTGTTTACCTTTAGAGTTCTTACTAGAAGCTTTCTTTTTCAAAGCATCCTGCACATCTTTGGGAATGACAGTTTTCTTCAAGAAAGCAAAAGTAACTTGCTCAAACGTGATGTCACAATAAAGACCATACCCAGTGTTAGGATCTTCTTTGAAAGTAATCTTAGTCATTACAAGATTATTGATTACTTTACGTAGCAGTGTGTTATCATACTCAAACAAGCGTACGAGCTGAATACTCGGATCAAATTGACCGGTCTTGTCGTTAAAAACAACACCGGCAGTAAGATCAATAAGAGCTTGTCTAATCTGCTCAATAAGATCAGCACGCCTACTATCAATAACTACTTCAGGAGTACTGTCTGACAGAAACTGACCAATGCTGTCCGGGATAAACTTCTTCAAGACACTTTGATCTGTGGAGTTTACACTAACAGCATTAGGAGCTTCGTTACTGTTGTAAGGGTTGTTGCCATCCAAGTCTTGAATTAGGTAAGTACCAGTAGAGATATCTACACCAGTAATTACGGCACCAATTGTAAAGGTGGGATTATTACGGATAAAGTGATCAGTAACATTAGATCCGCCGTCAATTGGGTGTTTTGTCACACTACCAGTATAACTTTGAGTGTACGCGACCGTCGCATCCAGATAGATGAATCCGCCATCTTGAATTGAGGAGTCACCCCATTCGATTGCCAAACTCATAGGTGACTCCTTATTGTTTTACTGGGAACTGGACATTAACTTGATCGAATGATTGAACAAACATATTTGCTACAGCTTCACCAATAGCTTGAGCTTGAGCATTTGCGTCCATACCCTGAAGCGTTGAGCCATCAACATTAACTTCAATGTTGATTTCATTGCTATTGTTATTCACAATACCCATTGCTTTATCTTCAGCCGCTGCCTTGGCCATTTCAGCTTGTTGATCATCATAACCAGCAGCATCATGGTAGTAGAGAGAATTAGGATCGTCATAAACCGCACGGCCTCTTTCGCGGGCTTTGTTCATGTTAAAGCCAGTGTTGTTTATAATGTCACCAACAATGGCTGCTGGTGAAGCATACTCTAAACCAAACAAATTAGCTTTTTCAGTGGAACTATTACTTGTCTCGGAAGTTGGAAGCGATCCACTTTTCCACTTCTGGAATTCAGCAATCGCATTCATGATAGAGGCAATTTCTTTTGCTGTGGCTTCAAGTGTTGGGAGGAAGTCAAACTTAATACTGGAGATATCTGTGAAGATTTGCTTAATATCTGTCCAGTCTTTCTTGAGTTGTGCCGTCTTATCAGCACCTAACCAATCAGCTACAACACTATCCTTGCCTTCTAAAGCCCTCATGAACGATTGTGGAAAAAGGAGTAGATCATCGGCCCACTTAGTGGCCTCATTAAAGCCCTCAGCCAACCCCTTAACCAGAGTACCACTCTCACTCAATCCTGCGTTTAATGTACGGAATATACGCGCAAAACCCTCTTCTACACCAGCATCAGAAGCTACAATAGCCATATCATTAACAGTATTCTGATAACGGGCTTGTTCAGCCTGAGATGCCTGAGAAGCCTTTACCAATCCCGGCTGGGAACGTTCACTTGCAATATTGGCTGCGTAGTTGAGGATATTACCACGAACTTGCCCCTTCTTCATTGCAGCTTCAAGTGCAATGATAGCAGCGCTTCCTGTAAGATCCCCCTTTCCCTTACCAGTTTCTCTCAACTGCTGTTGATAAGCTTGTGCAAAGATATCTTTGGCACCGGGAAGGCTGTTGCCAAGTTGTTTTGTCAGCTCTTCTGCTTGCAGTTTATCTTTACCGGCAATTTGAGAGAGTGCGTTAAATACTAGTTTCTGTCTTGCTGGAGAGAGCTTGTTAACACGCCCGTATTCAGCAAAACCTTTAAAGATGTTCTGTGACTGCGCTACAGTACCACCAGCACCTAAGAGGTTAGAGGTAAGTACGTTGAAATCACCAGATGAGTCAAGGTAGTTGAAACCTACACGGTTCGCAGTCTTGCGCAGCCAATCAAAAGATTGTTCACCTTGTTCAGCCGTACCGCCATTCCCTGTGATCACTGCTTGAGTTTGAAGCTGAGCAGCAACTACTTCTTGGTTACGTTTATTAAGAGCATTAAGCCCATAACCACCAAGACCAAGCGCAATGGCAGGACCAAGTAAACTTGGCATTCCACGAGTACGACCAACTCCTCCAGCAACTGCCCCAGTAACAGCGGCCTCTCTTACACGCCTCCCCGGTGGAGTGACAGGAGGGATGTGCGGAGGTTGAATAGTTGGCCTTAGAGGGTGGGCCATCCCGGCTCGGGCCATTGCCAAGCCAACAGTCTGATTCAGTGCAGCTTGGTTGACAACAAATCTGTTAATGTCGAAGACAACACGATTACTAGCTATGTCAAAAGCAGTACCAAGAACTCTTTCAAGTTTGCGTTGGTCAACTGTAAAGTTACCAATACCAAAGCTTAGATTACCAAAAGCACTAAACTTCTTAAGTTTTTTCTCAAGAGTATCTAGGGCTTTATCAACCTTCTTCAATCCTTTGGTGTCTACATCAAAACCGAGTGACGCAAAGTATTTTGCAATCTGCACTGTTTATTACTCCGTCACTTTAGTTTATTTTTATCTGCTTTAGCTTTTTCTATAGCTTGCTGATGTAGAGAATCATACACATCCAGCATTTCAATCAACTTAAGCATCTGTCTTGTAGAATATTTCCATTCCATCTCAGATGCTAATTCCAACCCACCTTTCTCATGCATTGCAATTCTGTAAATACTCCAATGTTGAGAAAAGGTTTTGTCTATCTCTTGATCCAATCTTGTTTTACCCGATACAGGCTGTCCATTGGACTGTATTATTCTTCTGTATCGGGTGCCTGAAAAAGCTCTTCGAAGTTAAAGTTCAACACTTCCTTATAGAGCTTGTTCAAGTGGGCATATTTGCGAGAGAAGAAAACATCAAAAGACTTCTCAGTGATCTGCATATTATCTTTAGACACATAGTTGCAGATGATTTGTTTCATCTGACTAAGGTCAGCTTTGCCTGCGTCAATAGCTTCTTGGTGCTTTTCAATAAAGATTAGACCCTTGGTTGCAGGCATAGCTGATACAAGGTATTCAATATCATCAACTGTAATAGTTGTTTGTTCAAGTACTTCAAATTTTGGAGCTGCCATTTATTTTATCTCAGAAATTACATCAGTTAGAAAATGTTACTAATAAAATCAGTTGCTTCATTTACCGCACTGTCAAATAGACTTGTAGACGGACGAGTGTTGCCACCAATTTTATATGTGTCTGTTGACTGGCAAAAGATTTCCCAACCTCTGTATTCAAAGCCACCTGAATAAGTGGTAGTTGGGTATCCAGTAATGTATGCCTCATTGGATGAGAACACACTTCCACCAGAGCCATCTTTCAACGTAAGGGCGATCCTTGCTGTACCTTCCTCTAAATCCAACTCATGGATATATGAAAGTACATCATTAGTTGGGGAGAATTGAGCTAAGGAGAATTGAATAGTTGCTGAAGTATCTCTGTTGGGCACTCGTGTGTTTTTACCACGAATACCCCTGACAACACTAAAACCTTTGACAGTTCTGGATATAGAGATGGATTGCCAGCCAACAACTTGATAGCCACCGATGGTGAGTTTAACATCACCGGGACTATAAGTTGTTACCGTAAAACTATTTGCCATCAGATAATTCCTTCTAGAATTGGTAGAGCACCTGTGGCAATATTAATTAAGTCTTGGAGGATACTTTGTTCATTTGCATTGCTGCCAATGTTGATAACTGCTTGTGAACTTCTCAATACCCATGTCCGTGTATCTACAGAAGCGCTCTTTGACAAAGTTGGAAGACCCTCAATCCATGTAGTGGTACTGAAGAATAAATCAGAGCCAGAGGAATCTTTACAGAGGAAGGCGAATTTCCCTCTTTGACTTATTTCATCAAGCTGCCAAAACTTAGTCAACACATCATTTGAGAAGGATCCAGCGTGAAGGGTCAGTGTGATTGTATAAGTCTGATCACTCTGATACAGCCTACCCATCTGACCATCCGCTGTCTTAACAGATGTGAATGGCATCATATCTTTATTAATGGATATGAAAGTTCCATCTACAAAACCCTCAACTGGCAAGATACCACCAATAAGGCAAACTACATCGTCTGGACAGTAGTTGAAAATTCCAGCCATAAAAGCTCCTTAGAAAAGAGAGGGCAGACAAGCTGCCCCATTCAATTATGGATTCAACTGCCAGCGCGGATCAACTTCACCACCAGCAGCTTCAACTGCCGCAACTTCGGAATCACTAAGCGGAATATTGCCCCCAATAAAGAGGTCAGAACCAAACAAGTAGATAGCCCAGTCGCGGGTGCTAGTGTCTGAAGCAAATTGAACTGCTGGTGGTGCGACGATGATTGCGGTATTGGAACTAGCAACAGTCTGACCACTGGGATCTTTTAGGGTGCAGTTGAACACCCAATCGTTATTAGTTGTGTTAGCATCAGCCAATTGCAACTGCTGTAGTACAGTATTACTTGGAGAGTACTGATGAAGTGTAATAGTTACATTCATACCTGTGTTCCGACGACGTACTCTACCGAAGGCTGCGCCCCCAATCCCCTGATAAGGAATCGAACTCGGCTGTAACCTGTCCATACTAACAAAGGTTCCGTCTGCGAAGCCAGTAACAGTATGAACAAAATCACCCTTAGAAATTACAATCGTGAAATCATCGGGGGAATAACTACCAATAAAATTATCGGCCATTAGATTTTCCTATGCGTATTGAAAATCAGGATGATTTTCTTTAATTCTTTTGTGAATGATATATTTCGAATGACCGGTAGCCTCTGTGGCGTGTTTAATACAGTCAAACTTAATATCATTAATAATTACAGCAACAGAACTGTTATGATCTTTAGGATCAATACCAAAGAAGTTATTCTTCTCTCCATATTGATCCTTTTGTCTTTTCTTTGTTCCGGTAAAACCCTTATCTACACGATTCTGTACAGTGGCATAAGAAAGGGCTAGTTTATCAGCCGCTGTTTTTCGATTAGGAAACCAAAAGTCGCCTACAAAAACTGGATTATAAACCTCAGTTTGTTTGTAAACAATATCCTTCCTACCACGAATAATATCACCGAGAGTTCCGTTCCTTTGGCGATTTTTATAAGTAGATGTGGTAATATTTAATGCTTTGATAGCAACCCTTCGAACAGGGAACCAAAAACCACTTACGAAAACTGGCGTATCTCGCTTACTTCCGTTAACTGAATATCCGCGACCAGCTTGACCACCCGGCTTAATATTATAACCGAACTTCTTTTCACAAGTTCTGTACAATGAAATAGCCTTTACTTCAAGATCTAAGATATAGTCCTTCGTGCCAATACAGGTAATTTCAAAAGAAAAGTTCTCCCTCCCATATTTATCCATGGCAACACGTATAATAGAAAATGCACTATGCCCCGTTTTCGAGAAATGCCTTTGTTTTCTATTAGCTGGATTTGAAGTAATGCCTATATACATCTTACCGTTGATTTGGTTAACAATTTTATACAAGTAGCAATCTTTCATAGAACCTCCTAAATAAAATGACTTAAATCATATCACCTAAAAGGTTCCATGTAAAGGACTCAGACTGAAAGGAACCCATTAATTTGCACACGTCTGATACTTCCCGCAAGACGAGCGCGGAATACAAAGACACCGGCAGTACGTTGAGCGCGGAGTGTTGGGCTGATGGTACTTACATCTGGGGTACTCACGCTCCAACCACGATCAATCAGGCCATTTGCTTCTGCTTGAGAAAGTACAGAACGAATTTCATTTTCGATAATAGCAAGACCCGGATTTGTCATCGGAACTTTCAAACTATTAATCAAACGGAAATACACGCCTTCCTGAAGTCGGGCATAAAGCCAGTCGATCCCTACAATTTCGTCAATAGGCGAACCACCAAAAGTATCACCATCTTGGAAGATGTTAACACCGGCAACAGTGGTGTACATGTTGCAGTTTTTATTACGAAGATTTACACGTTGAGTGTCAGTAAGATTACTTACGGTTACACCAACAGCACGTTTGAAGTCCCAGTCATTCGAACCCGGAGTGTAGGGGAGTTGAGCACCCATCCAAGCAGCTTCTGGAAATTCAGTGTCAGCAGTTGGCAGATAGATACCATAAGTGCGATCAGCAGTCTTATCACTCAACTTCTTAGCGATGTCTGTAATACCAGTAGTTGGAGTTACAGTATCAGCAGTGGAAGTACCATACAACTTACGACGTGCATTAATCGCATCACTCAGAGCTTCTACGTCAGCAGAAACATGAGTCTCGGAAACAATACCGTACCAAACATTGTTTTCTTGTTCTACAGCTTCAAGAGCTTCAACCCAATCTTCAGTTACAGTGTTAACGCCAACAAGATTAGCCGAAGCTGTAACACTCCAAGGAGTACCAAGTACAGTGGTGGTCAGAACTAGCGTGGTAGTACCGGATACTGTAATACCTGTAGGAGTACCAATAGCGGCTTTCAGACCAGTAACGATAGTGGTAGCAGTCGCGCCAACACCCGAAGTGAAGGTGTATGGAGCACCATTCAAGGTAACACTATACAGGGTATTGTCTGCTACAGTTGGGGTATAGGTTACAGCATCAACTTGACGACGACCTACAACAATCGAAGGAGGTACAGCACCAACAGAAGATTGACCAAACAACTTAGTTGCAATCTTAGATACGTTACTGGTAGATTCGAAATCATCGCCTACAGCAGTGATATCAGTGTAAGTACGGGTGCGTTCGGAGAAATTTGTAAAGGTTGCAAGAACCAACGGAATCTGGAAGCTTGCGGTGGCTACGGCTGTAGACTCACGGGTGATCGTGATAGAAACGATCTGGTCCAATTCACTCATTGGTTCACCTCTGTGTAATTAAAAGACATTCGTTAATCCTTATTTTATTGTTAAACTGCGGCATACGAATGCCTTCTTACGGAATTATGATACCTTCGGGAACTGTAAAAACTCCCGTTTGTTCGGAGTCCACAATAATAGATTCGACCCAATCGCTAATCTCTGAAGTATTCACGATGTAGTTAAAGGTTACGTCTAAGTTGTGATATTCCACCCACTTGGTATCTCTTTTCTGTGGGGCTCTGCGTATTTGACTCTTACGCATAAATGCTAAATTATTCTTTGTTAAAGCTTCTCTTGACACAGGGACATTGTTAATTCTCTGAGTAAAGCTTTGAGACATGTCACCAGACAAGCTACCGACAAAGCTAAATTGAACCATCACTTCGTACACAACCCTAACATCTAACTTATAATCGGTACGTGTTTGAGCTGAAGTACTATGATGACCCTGTTGTTCAATATTAAGAATATTAATTACAACATAACTCTCAGCAGGTTCTGTACCATTATTGTGACTGAAGATTACCGGAGTAGTTGGATATTCTGATAATGCTGCAAGAGCCCCAAGTCTGATTGCTTTTCGGACATCTGTGTAAATTGGCATATGATGTCCTTAGTTTGGGGTTAGTTCTATTCTTGCGGCTTTACCCTCAAAATGATCACGAGGCCCCATCTGGTATTGCTGGACCTTCATCATTTCGTAAAGTTCACCATTCCATGTGAATCGATCCCCACCATATCCGGCAGTACCTTCCTTCTTGTGTCGAATAGGGTCAGCCGTGAAGAACCACAACCAAGCTTTTGTTCTATCAGACTCAGGAAGAAGCATTACTTGATAATCAGTAAAAGGATGGACGTTAGCTTGTACAGTAACGGTTGAGTCAGCACCTTCAATCCATTCACCATCAACATACGAACCTGCTGCTTGTCGAGTAATAACGACAGGAGTTTTTCTAACTAAAGTAAATTCTGCAACTGACATTAGTCATCTCCCCCGTTTAGCTACTTCGAAGTCTGTTGTTTCATACATGGTCCCACTATCAATCAGAGGATTATTAAATCCTTTATTCTCGATTGTTTTAGGGCTGTTTGGTGGTGTGTCCCATTTAGCAATAACATCTTTCATGTCTGTTACAAATACCGGACCAAGCTTTGTGTACTCTTGTTTGAAAGAACTCTTACCTTCAGCAATCCTTTGCATACTTTCTACAAAGAGCTTATCGTAGACTCCCTTCTTAACTGGTCCCATAAAACCTACTCGTATGAAAGGTCTTGTTGGGTTAGTTGTTGAACCTTCTTCGTTCCACTGTGCTACTTGAGCAACAGGTAGGTTATCATTCTCAGGTCCGTAGTTTGATCCTTCAAACCAACCAATACGAAGTTCTTCTTGAGAACCTTTAAGAAGTTCTTTCTTTAATTTATTCCAACCAGACTTATCTACTTTTAGTTTGAAACTCATTCGAAAGCATCCAACTCCCAACCAACGAATTGGATGGCAGAATCGATACCAAAGAAAGTAGAAGCATCTCTTGTAGAGTTACCATGATTATAAGGCTTCTCACCCTTATCAAATCCTTGATAAATAGGTTGAATGTTGTTATCTTGGTTGCTATCGTTGTTGAACATATCAACCTTACTCACACCACCAGCATAAGGGATAATCCTTGTAGACAATAGTGAGGCAGGGGTTTTAATAACGTTCTGAAGTGCAGCGAGATAAGATGTGGAATAAGTGTTCCAGACCTCATACGATCCAGCTCTTTCACGAGTAGGATAACTAGCAATTCGTAATGAAATGATGATTGCAGCTTTAATAGCAGCTTGCCAAACATCACCATTAGTTGTTTCTAAAAGATATTCATAGGTTTCGTCATCTAGGATTGGATAGAGAGGGTTTCCCTCTACATCACCTACAATGATTTTAACCTTGTCTGTATCCGTGAGCGCCATGTAGCCTCCTTATAAAGTAAAGGAGGGCAGACAAGCTGCCCCACAATCAACTGGCAGGCATAATCCCGGCAGTAATAAGTTTTGTCAGCAAAGCATTATATGCCGTGGTGACAGCAGTCAGGTCAGCGAAGGCTGGAGACTGTTGAGCAGTGAAAGTAATTTGCTTTACTTTACCAGCTACAGAAGTGGTTGCAGCGGGGGTAGTTGCGGCAGTATCACCAGCATTAGCCTCTGTAACAACACGATCAATTACAGTGAAGACATCGCCCCAAGAACGCTCTTGGATAGTTGTTTTTACAATAGCCATTTCAAACTCCTAATCTATTTAAACTGTAAGGGCACCAAACGATGCCCTTTATTCCAAGACTATTAAGTCGAAGAAATCAGCTTAACGAGTACTTGAGGCTGAGTAACGAAGTACAGAGGAGAAGTCTCAACTTGCATCTCGTGGAACTCATCTTTAGGGTCAGTGAACTCGTATGCGAACATCTCAACACCAACACCGTTAGCACCGCCCAACTTGTTGCTTGGGCCATAGTAACCACGGAACAGATCATTCACAACAGGCAGAACGTGACCAGTGTCGGTAGCAACGGCTACTTCGGTGGTATCGTTAGGCAGTTTGAAGATATGATCGTAGGTGATGAAAGTTACACCTTTGTAGGTGAACTGATCTACCGAACCCCAAGCCATGAACTGGTTGGTGCTGTTACGGTTAATCTCAACTTGCGAAGCGTAGTACAGATAAGCTTGGCGAATCATCGGGTGACTAACCAGTTTATCGAAGAACGAACCATCAACAACAACACGAATACCACCACCAATGGTGGAACCAGTTTTCAGGTTGGTTTGCAGGTAGCGCTTCAGTTGCGAGATTTTAGCGTTAACGTCGGTGGACGCATCACCAAGATCGAAGTCAATCACTTGTTGGGTGATACCAAACTGGGTGAACATGTCAGCAATAACAGCGCCGTCAGGGGTCTTCATGATACCCTTAGCTGCTTGCAGTTTCATGTACTCAAGCGATTGCTCAACTTGCGCACGCATGTCAGTCAGTTTCTGTACACGAACACGGGCCAGTTGCTCAGGAGAGTCTGGGGTGCCTGGCATACGCCAGCCTTGAATATCTTCAGGAGTGATATAATCACTATGCTTGAAGTAAGCCAAAGGTAGGGAGAAGGTTTCAACTTTACGGTCGTTACCTTTGGTGGTGTCACGGGAACGACGGCTTACTTGTGGAAGCAAGGTGGTGTCGTTCATGCTCTTGTCAAAGACAATAGCGGTTTGGGAAGTGCCTTGGGTGCGGAACAGATCCATGCCGCCAATCAGGCCAGCTTGGTTATCAAGGTTATTAATTTCGGATGTCCAATCTACAAGTTGGAACCCATTGCCAAAACTGCGGGTAGTAGCCATTATTTATTATTCCTTAAACAAATTGGTTCGGTTGATCGAGTACTTGAATCCCTACAGCTTCCATCTGTGCGTACACAGCAGCAAGCTCAGGAGCAGTATCAACAGATGCACCAAAAACCAAGTAAGACTTACCAACGCCAGCAGGACCACGGAACAATACAGTTACCGAGGTATCAGTGGTGGCAGCGATGGATTGCTTGTTGTCACCATCAGGCTTGCCGATATAGATACCAGCGAAGTTCTGGCTACCATCTACGGCAGTAGCTTCCAGAATCTTGTATTTACCAGTGGCAGTAACCAAACCAAGAACAGTACCAATCACGTAGGATTTGATAGCAGCTTCGTTAGCGGTTACAACTTTACGGCAGTGGCCGTATTCAGGATGATCTTCATATTGCAGTACAGCGCCAAGGCGAGTAGAGCGAGTGTCAATTGCAGCCATATTATTTGAAACTCCTAGCTAGGATTTTATTGATAAACAATATTATTGTTTTTTACTTTTGTTAATAAGTTCACCAACAAGATTCAGACCAGCTTCTTCTTGTTTCTTCGGTTCACCTTCACCGCTAACACCTTTCTCTTTGAAAAGGTCAGAGTTTTGTTCGTCTTTGGCTTTACCACCAAGCGACTTCAGAACTGCTTCAAATGCTTCATCAGCCAGAGCTTCAGTTGCTTTGAACAGACCTTCTGCTTCTTCTTTGCTAACTACAGCTTCAAGCTTTTCTTTACGAGCTTTAGCTACAACTTCCAGTTTCTCGGCCTTGAACACTTCCAAGTCAGCGAGTGCTTTGGTCAGGGCAGATTCTTTTTCTACGAGTTGTGCTTTAAGAATTGCTTCAGCAGCATCAACTGCTTTCTTGATTTCTTGTTCCAAAATTTCTACCTCAGATTTTTTAAGTTCTTGCGCTTTATGCATCAACAACAGATGCTCTTGCGTATCTTTGTTTTGAAGGGCTTTAGTTACAAGGCTATAGATTCCTTCTTCTAGTTTATCTTCCGCGTCTTCAGACAGAAGCATTTCCCCAGACTCAGGTACATATGAAATAACACGAGTCATGGGTTTGGCCAAATCACCAAGGGTGACTTTTCCATCTACAAGAGTGTAATCTACCGAAAATAGACCACCCTCACTACAGAAGAGAACAATGGAATCATTATAATCTTCTACATACAGCCAATACTTATCATCTTTATCCCCAAAGGCTTCACGAACTGCACTAGAAAGTGCCTCGCTAATCTTAGAAGCAAACATTGATTTAGTAATACCAAGAGCTACAAGAGCCTTTTCAACATCTTCTGTGATAGTTGCATCGGACTTCATAAGAAGGGATACATTACGCCCATTAGCACTACCCTGTTGGAGTTCCATATGAGTAAGTGCTAGGTGAGGACGTTTACTATCATCTTTTGTTTTAATAATCAAAGGCATTATTCACCACCATCGAATGTGACATTGGTGATTTCACCAGTCTTTTGGTTAATCTTTCCTTTACCGCCAATACTTACACCACCAATAACACCAGACTTCTTGAGGTTCCAAAGATCCTCACTGTGGTATTTAATCTTGGCAACCCAAGTACCAGCTTTAATAACTTCGTCAGTTTGAACAACCTTTACATCCAATTCCTTTTGAACCCATGTAGATTCAATGGTGAACGCATCAGTAGATTCAAGATGAAAGAGGTTAGAATTAACCACCCCTTTCTCAAGGTTCTGGTTGAAGTTCTCACAAGCCTTTTCAATGGTAGACTCAGACATCCATTCCCCATGAGCATCCTTCACTAGAGGCTCATAGACAACTTCGTAAGACACCATCTCTTCATTGATTTCTTCAACTACTGGAGCTTCGTCAGAAGCAGCCCCGAAGAACTTTTCAATGAAGCTAGAGAACATGTCAATCATTTCAGAAGCTTTGAGGATGTCAGGTAGTTCATTATCTGGATAGAATTTCTTGTAAGCAGCACGAACTTTCTTCTTTACTGCTGGAAGATCAGCTTCCGGGATATCTACTTTGTTACCTCTGAAACCTTTACCAAGAGCTGCAACCGCGTCTGCTGTATGTCGGGCATCAGAGATATTAAGCTTTGCTTTAGACTCATCTTCTGGGTCTGGATTATATGCGTATGTTGTCATCTATGTATTCTCCGAATTAGAAGATGAGCTGTCACCTGAACTACCATCAGCTTTACCTGTCCCAGATGGGAGCCCAGAAGTCATACCTTCACCGGCATTGGAGCTGAATGCTGTCATAGTGCTTTCATAAGCCGAAAGTTCTTCTTCAGAATCAATACGGTCAGGAAGTCCAATCCAATCAGCAATTTGATTAATGTTACCCGGAGTTTTCTGGATAAGACCTTGACTACCAGCACGTTGGAGATATTTAGATAGAACATCCAAGTCTTCTTCTTTGATCTGCTGATATTCAAACTTAGGTAGACGATCCAATTCCCATCCATTCAGCGCGAATAGTTGTGGTATCAAATCCGTGTTCAATGGGTCTTGAATCTCTTTCAGATAGCATTCCACGGCCATGTGGACAATAGACGACTTACTGTCTGCTAAGTTAAAACTACCACCTTTTGAGTTACCCATTTGAAGGATATCTGCAAACAGTGCCTGTAGGATTTTATTATCCCAGCGGGTGATGGCTTTATCTGTGTCATACTGCGAGGCGTTCGGAGGGCCAACCAACTCAAAATCAAATAAGCTGTTGTTTTGATCGTCATAGAACTTAGGCATAATGATGCAAGCTTGTTCGTTGCTTTGCAAATTACGACCGATGTTCTTAAATGCCTCTACTGTATCTTTCTGGTCTTGTGTAGCATCAGACTTCAGATAATCGGCGGGGATATCAAAGCGAGGAATACCGCCAAGACCACGAGTAATACCTACGGACTCAGCTTCTTCGATTTGCTTCCGATAGCGCCAGCTTTTATATACTTTGGAAAGGGGTGACGTACCAGTCGGATTGTCACGGCTTACATCTGTACGAAAGAGAAGAAACTTCTTACGCTCAATATCAATCTGTCCGCCATACTGAGAGCTATTAGCTAGACGATAACCATCTACAAGGAACGATGTATCTTGCACAACACCAGTAAGTTCACGTCCAGTATCGTCAAACAACCAACGGTAAATGGTAGTCTGAGAACGTACAGGGAGCTTGCGAATACCTACAAGACCATCATCAAACTTAGAGCCTGCTGCCTTACGCCGGCGACGGAAGACCTTTTCATTTACACAGTATCCATATGTAAACATGCTGGTTACTTCTTTAATAAAAGAAAACCAACTGTGCTCCATGTCGTCCATGCATTGCTGAAGGAATTGAACTTTCTTAAGGTCATCTTCAGTAGGATCTACAGGTGGAACTACTTTCCAATTAACTCTGCTGATCATCATTGAGAACAAAGAGAGAGCAGAAGCGATTGTAGAATCTTCAGCCATCTCTTGATAGGTTCTATTGGCTCTAGGCCAAGTGAGATCCTTTCTCATTTGTTCAAGAATAATACCATCGAACTCGCGGAGTCCAATCCATCCAGTTTCACCCATCTTAATTCTTAAGGCTGGATTATCACCGGCAGAGAGGTCTAGATTGTCATTTTCTGCCATGTTATTCCTTTGTAAAGATAGGCTAATTAAAAGCTGAATTCATTGGATTTTGTCATGCTGGGGAGTGTAAACAGCGGAATACTCAACTTCTGAGCTAGAACAATAAATCCATCAGAGCAAACATCGACGAGATCATCGTGGCCTTGTGAGCCCGACTTACGCTCGCCTGTGAAAGTCTCAAGTTCCTTATAGAAGAATGAAAGGTCATTGTAAACTTTGTTCTCAAAGTCATTACCACAATTCTTTAGGATCTTCATACCACCGTTCATAGTGAACGATGCAAATGGGCGAAACCTATCAATCTTTTTCTGGTTGGTTTTTAAAGTTCTTACAAAGTAACCTTGCTCAGATATCTCTCTTGCAAGCATCATAGTTGCAGCTTTAGCACTTGGTCCCGGATCTTCTGGGATTACAATGTCAACTTTAACGCCATCCCGAAGTGCATTCTCTAGAACAAAACGGCTCCACTCACCAAAACGAATCCTTGTACGGATAATGTCATGGATAAAATATTCACCATTCTTTAATTTAGAGATTTTAATACTAGCTGTGTAGTCAGGATCGTAGACTGTATCTGGACCTTTCAAAGTGCCAGCAAAGTCATACGTTCTTACTGTTTTAACAATCTCTGTCCATGCAGGTTCTTCAGCACATTCCACAAACCACTCACGTCGTATTAGCGAATTTGATTCAGGACGCGCTTCCCAATTCCCGTAGAGCAAAATTTCTTTTTGTATGCGAGGAAGACCTTGAAGAAAAGCGATATAACTCTTTTCAATATGCGGATTATCATAGACGGAAGCTGCGATGAATCTAAACGAAAGAGGGACACAATCAGGGAAACGTTCATCAAGCTCTTCTTTAGTATCAGCCCAGAACATTTCATTATCTAGACGAACAAACCACCTAATTACACCTTGCTTTGCTGGGTCAGGACGACCAAACAATTCATGACCTTCTGGATACAAGTACCAGTCAACCCACTTTCTCACCCAACTATCTGGGTCCGGGTTCATGGTGGCTCGCATGTTAGGCTTCATGTTAGCCTTAGTACGCAAACGAGATAGGATGTAGTTAAACTGAGATTCTTCAAACTGACACAACTCCTCCATTACACAACTGGAGATTTGAGCACCTTGAAAGTTGTCTGTATCATCAACTCGTTCAAAGTGAGAGAAGAATACTTCTGCATCTGAACTTGCGATGATCTTTAAGTCTTTAATCCTAATTCTACAATCTGGATCAAGAAGCCTATATAATTGTTTTGCTTCATCCCAAACAGCACCCGGCTTAAGTAGCATTGGTGTTGTTCGGCGTAACGTTAGTCCACGGTAAAGCGGGTCATGCATATATTTGGCGTGATGGGCCAATCCAGCCCAAGTCTTACCTCCGCCAGCCTGACCCCCGTAGAAACAGATGTCCACCCAATCAGGGGTGGACAAAAACATCGCTTGTGGTTTGCTGGCAGGCGCTACTACGTTTGTAGTTGTCAAAGACGCTTACCTCAATTTCTTCAATTTTGTTTTTAACTTCAAGCCATCGCTCTTTAGTCTCTAGTGCGTTAGAAACTGAATTTCTAGCTACACCGTAAAGATTTGCAAGAAACTTTTGTTCTACAAAACCTGATCGCCACAGTATTAGCGCTTCTGTTACGTCAACCAATGAGAAAATAGCTTTACTATTATACTTGTGCTTTTCAACTTTAAGTTTCGTCAAAGCATCTTGTATCTTAGATCTATTATCTTCTCTGTTGTCCATCCAATCAGAGATGTAATCGTCTTCAATTTCAACTAATGTCTTTCTCAGGGCGTATTCCATTTCTGTAATATATTCGTCTGAGTTGTTGTTCAAAGCCTTGGCTACATAGTCTGAATTTGAGGAAGGATCAAAATCCTCAACAAATCTTCCTGTCATAGTTGTAAAATAACTAGTGCTGAACTCTTTACCTGAAACTTTCACAATTTTGGTTGAAAGGTCTTTCTTTCCAGTCTTTCCAGAGCGCGACCAGAAGTCTTTATAAACTTCAAACGCTAACCAATCTTTAAGCTCACCTTTATACCTGAAGGTAGGAAAGCTTGAACCTATATTTATAAGAAAAGGCTGGAGTTCAGTTTGCTTAGGCTTAAACTGCGACATGTACTTTTCATTGCTGTTTCGCCAGTCGGCCAATTGTTTCCTACGATTTGTTTTCTTCCGTGTCTTTTCAATTTGCTCACGAAGTTCAGCGGAGTGAGTAACACCAAACATAGGATTGTTTTCACCAGAACACTGGATACTAACCGCTTGAGCATACTCTTCTCGCAACCTAGAATATGTCCTAGAGTTTTGAGGGTGCTCATCAGGAATATCTCGTGTCTTCCAACGAGAGGACATCATGAAAGCAGCGCGCATTAAGCTGATATCTTCTGGGTAAGATTTCCATAGCAACATATGTGCTACAAAATGCTCACGACCTGAGAACATAACAAGATTACTAGACTCGTCAGTACCACCAATACTTCTGGGTACTATATGATGAATCTCCGTGTAGAAATCTACAGAGTTCTTATTCAATCCGCGAGGCTTTGCTTTTGCAACTAATTGGTCATAAATTTTACTGTAATTCAAACTACAACACTCCCAAACTGAACTTTCATTCGTCCGGGAATTGACTGCATTACCAATTCTTTATAGCGATTCCGATCACCTTCAAACAAGAAGTTTTCTTCAATTGTCCCGGTAATATGTTTTACAGAATCACAGAAGCCAACAACCTGACCGTTAACTTTATCAAGAAGGTTTGCTTTGTTAGCCCAAGAGTCGTCTTTCTCAAGATTCTCAATTGAGTCAACTACAACCATTTTCTTAGCTCGAAACAAATGAGCAACAACAAAGTCTTTAGAGATATTGGCATCAAACAACATGAGTTCATTAGCCAAGCCAAAGGTTGTACTAACATCCCCGTGGCAAGCTACAAACTTAATCTTTGAACCATTCTTCAATGTTGCAATGCAAGAAGTTTCAGAGTAACGGCAGTCTTGACCGAACAACTTCATAAATGTTTCACGAACACCACCACAAACTTTTAGGTGATGAGGCGTGGGAACAAAGAAGGTTACATTGACATCTTGATTATCACTGGCTTCTTTATAAGCCTTCATTAGAAGGGCTACAGTTGAACCAGCTCCCGGCTCTGCTGTAATCACCGTCAGCTTCCCATCACTTTCCAAAACTTCTTTCTGCATCTTTGTTGCAAATATTACTTTTGACATAGCATCTTACTCCATAGCGGATTATTAAATTGTACTACTTAAACAGCTTCATTCTTTTCCAAGAACTGCCTG
>Ga0157371_10000250_pt1 | contig 75550 bp, 61 predicted proteins | sample C45metaG_FD_113462 | JGI IMG/M metagenome (GOLD analysis project Ga0157371, IMG submission 113462) | Corn rhizosphere microbial communities from Kellogg Biological Station, Michigan, USA - C4-5 metaG | ecosystem: Host-associated > Plants > Roots > Rhizosphere > Soil | place: USA: Michigan...
TTGACTGCGAAAAAAGACTAGAAGGGTATGTCTCAAATCATGTATCAAATGAAAAAGCAGTTATAAATTTTACTTCATAACTGCTTGATTATCTGCTCCCCCTGCTGGACTTGAACCAGCGACCCTCTGATTAACAGTCAGATGCTCTAACCAACTGAGCTAAGGAGGAATAAACATTTCTATTTCCCGTTTCGGGGGTGCAAAAATAGAGATTTTTACTTTCCAATAAAAATTGATTTTCAACTATTTTTTTTATCTCACTTTCCTTTCAAAAACAGGGCCGTTTTTACATTCGATATTTTAGGTAATCACTCCATATTTTCGTACCTTTGCGGCGTAAATTTTTTACATTCTAAATTGATTTTTATCCCAGTTATATGACAGAAGACACCGCAGAAATCATAACCCCGAAATTAGATGGTTATGGGGCAGATAGTATTCAGGTTCTTGAAGGGCTTGAGGCCGTTAGAAAAAGGCCTGCTATGTATATCGGTGACGTTGGAAATAAAGGTTTTCATCACCTGGTATATGAAGTGGTTGACAATTCTATCGATGAGGCGCTTGCTGGTTATTGCTCTAATATTACTGTTAGCATTAATGAAGACAATTCTATTACCGTTACAGATGATGGACGTGGCATTCCTACGGGGATTATGAAGAAGGAAGGTCGTAGTGCATTGGAAGTGGTAATGACTGTTTTGCATGCCGGGGGTAAGTTTGATAAAAACACCTACAAGGTGAGCGGAGGGTTGCATGGTGTGGGAGTGAGTTGTGTTAATGCGCTTAGCACCGAATTCCATGTTACTGTTAACCGTGAAGGAAAGACTTTTGAACAGGAATACGTTAGGGGTGTTCCTCAATATCCTGTAAGGGAAATTGGTACTAGTGATAAAACAGGAACTACCATTCGCTTTTTACCCGACCCTTCTATTTTTATTGTTTCTGTTTTTAATCGTGAAATTTTGGAAGGAAGGTTAAGAGAACTGGCTTTTTTAAATAAAAAGATCAGGATTATTCTCAATGATCTACGCGATAAAGATGAAAGCAGTAAGACCTATTCTAAAACTTTTTATAGCGAAGGTGGAATTGTTGAGTTCGTAGAACTGATTGATAAAAATGGTAACCGTCAGCCATTATTGCCTACTGTTATTTATTGTGATGGTTTTGATGAAAACAGCAATGTTACGGTTGAAGTAGCACTGATGTATAATACCAGCTACCAGGAACACTTGTTTAGTTATGTAAATAACATTAATACCATCGAAGGTGGAACACATGTTTCCGGATTCAGGCGCTCAATAACCCGTGTTTTTAAGAGTTATGGCGAAAAAGAGGGCATGTTCGAAAAAGCGAAAGTGGAGATTGAAGGAGACGATTTTCGGGAAGGACTCACAGCCGTTATTTCTGTGAAAGTTCCTGAACCGCAGTTTGAAGGTCAAACCAAAACAAAGCTTGGAAATAATGAAGTAATGGGAGTCGTTGATTCTACTTTAAGTAAAGTTCTCACTGCTTATCTCGAAGAAAATCCGAAAGATGCTAAAACTATCATTCAAAAGGTGATCTTGGCTGCGCAGGCGAGAGCTGCTGCAAAAAAAGCGCGGGAAATGGTACAACGTAAAAGTGTACTATCCGGTGGAGGCTTACCAGGTAAACTTGCAGATTGCAGTGATAAAGATCCTTTCCGTTGCGAATTATTTTTGGTTGAGGGGGATTCAGCGGGAGGTACTGCCAAGCAAGGCAGAGACAGAAGTTACCAGGCAATTTTGCCACTTCGTGGTAAGATATTGAATGTCGAAAAAGCAATGGAACATAAGATATATGACAATGAGGAGATCAGGAATATGTTCACAGCTCTTGGCGTAAAGATCGGAACACCGGAAGATCCGAAAGCGCTTGATTTATCCAAACTTCGCTATCATAAACTCATCATTATGACGGATGCCGATGTGGACGGAAGCCATATCGCCACATTGATTCTTACTTTTATTTTCAGGTATATGAAAGAATTGGTAGAACAGGGTTTTGTTTACCTGGCCCAACCACCACTATACATGCTGAAAAAAGGAAAAGAACAAGCGTATGCTTTTAACGATGAAGAGCGCAAAGCCTGGATAAAACAAGTGGCAGGCGGCAAGGAAGAAACAGTACACATTCAACGTTATAAAGGTTTGGGAGAAATGAATAGCGAACAGCTTTGGGAAACAACCATGAATCCGGCAACACGCACTTTAAAACAAGTAACAATCGATAGTGCTGTAGAAGCCGATGGCGTTTTTAGCATGTTGATGGGAGATGATGTGCCACCGCGCAGAGAATTCATTGAAACCCATGCAAAATATGCACGGTTAGATGTTTAATTTTTTTAATTCTATATTTTAACAGCTTCTTCAAATGAGGAAGCTGTTTTTGTTTTAAAACGGTAAATTTTAAAAGATCGATAATCTTACGGAATGTCTTTTAGTTTGATGATGCTATATTGCAGTCTTATATTCTAGCGATTTATGAAAAATCTTTCATTGAAATTTGTTGCTTTACTACTGTTTGTGACTTTCCAGGCAAATGCACAAGTGGATTATCCTGTATTTAAAAATCAGACAATTATTAATCCTGCAGATAGTCAGCATCTCTCATTCAATCTTTACAATCTCGATTATATTAATAATACAGAATGGTTCGGAAATATTCCTTTGAGCGGTACCTTATTTGGATATGAATTAATTCCGGAACTCGAATATCAAATATCACCAAAGCTGATGATGAAAGCCGGGATTTATTTGCAAAAAGAATTCGGAAGGCCTGATTACACCACCATTGCTCCCACATTTGAAGTGAAATACCGCGCCAAACATTCTTCGTTTATTATCGGAAATATTGAGGGAAATTTAAATCACGGTTATATTGAACCGATTTATGATTATAAATTGATCATCAAAGAAAGGCTGGAAAACGGATTCCAGTTTTTGGTAGATACAAAGCCTTATAACCATGATTTGTTTATAAACTGGCGAAAAGCCATTCATCCTGGTGACAAGTTCAAAGAAGAGTTTGACATCGGTTATGTGGCTAACCTGAATGTAATTAAAAAGAACAATTGGGATATTCATTTACCGATCCAGTTATTGTATTCGCATAAAGGAGGTCAATACGATAGCCTGAATACTCCACTTCAATCTTTGACGAATTTTGCCACCGGTGTTTCTGTGAGTTACAACTTCGATCGTAAATTGTTTAAGAAAATTGTTTTTGATAATTATTATGTGAATTATAAAGATGTTTCCGGGCAAAAGCGCCAGCCCTTTAATGAAGGAAATGGATTTCTATCGCATCTATTGTTTCAATTTAAAAACGTAGGATTTGATTTCAGGTATTGGTATGGAGACGCATACATTGGTCCAAGAGGAATGGCCTTGTTTCAATCAGTTTCAGAAAAATATCCAGGTCTTATTGAGAGAAACCGCGAATTATTCATTGCCAGTTTCATATTTGACAAAGAAATCTATAAGAATGTATATTTCGATTTCAGATTCATCCCTTATAAAGATTTCCTGGAAAAAATTTCCAGTGGAACCGGTTTGGAATATTCTTATGAAATGTACCTTAAATACAATCTAAAAGTCAATTTGAAGAAAATAAAAAATGCCCGGGATTTTTGAATTTTTTATATGTTAGCAAATATATAACGTGAAATAAGTATAAATCCCTAAATTTGAAATAACAATAGCTTAAGGCTATGACCTTTAATCAAATTTTTTTAAAACTATAAACCGACTAAGATGGCAAAAATGTTAACAGCTTATTGCATGAAAACCAAAGAAAAAAATGTTCCCATGCAGGATGCAGTAATTACTAAAACTTCCCGTGGCGGATACATGGCGCAGGGTAATGATGGAAAAGGCAACAAAATGACCACTATGCTCAGCGAAGCGAATGCATTACAGGCTGTGAAAGATGGTGTTGCTAAAAAAGGTTGGTAATGGCTAAAATTAAAAGATTAAAAGCGATGCTCAGAAAAGGGTATCGCTTTTTTTGTATTGACAAAATTTATCTGTTGTCCCATGGTAAGGCAACAAATATTTACGATTCATATTATCCTAATCAAACTAACGGTTCGTGAAAACATAATGTAAAAGAAAATGTAGCGTTATGGTGACAATATTTATCAATCATTAAACAAGCTTATCTTTAAATTTGTAGATCAATTCAATAAAATGGCAACACAAGAAGCAGTTTTACCGGAAGTGGTGATCAAATTTGCAGGAGACAGTGGGGATGGGATGCAACTTACCGGCAGCCAGTTTACCAATAACACCGCTTTATTAGGTATCGATCTTTCTACATTCCCTGATTTTCCGGCAGAAATAAGAGCACCGCAGGGAACGCTCCCGGGGGTGAGCGGTTTTCAACTTCGTTTTTCGAGTGACAGGATCTTTACCCCGGGTGATAGTTGCGATGTACTTGTCGCAATGAATGCCGCTGCTTTAAAAAGCAATTTGTCTGCCTTAAAAAAAAGCGGTATCATCATCGCTAATATTGAAGGATTTGATGTAAAAAACTTGAGACTGGCTAATTATCCAGATGGAATTAATCCTTTGGAAGATGGAAGCCTTGAGGGGTATGAAGTTATCAAAATGGAGGTGACCAAACTCACCCGCGAAACTTTAAAAGATTTTACACTTGGAACCAAAGAGAAGGATCGTGCAAAAAATATGTTTGTGCTGGGATTTTTATATTGGATGTACAATCGTAATCCTGAAAACACAATCAGCTTCTTAAAAGAAAAGTTTGCTAAAAAACCAGATATACTCGAAAGTAATATTAAAGTTTTACAAGCAGGTTATAATTTTGGAGACACTACAGAGACTTTCACTACCCGCTATTCTGTCAAAAAAGCGGTGATGCCTCCGGGAAATTACAGGAGCGTTCATGGTAACCAGGCATTGGCTTATGGATTAATTGCTGCTTCTCAAAAAAGCGGATTGCGACTATTTTTAGGTTCTTATCCCATTACTCCGGCAAGCGATATTTTGCATGAATTAAGCCGTCATAAAAATTTTGGCGTAAAAACTTTCCAGGCAGAAGATGAAATTGCTGCTATTAGCGCTGCCATTGGTGCGGCTTACGGAGGAAGTCTCGGCGTTACAACTACAAGTGGACCGGGAGTTGCTTTAAAATCTGAGGCTATGGGATTGGCAGTGATGTTGGAAATCCCTTTATTGATCTGTGATATTCAACGCGGTGGACCTTCTACCGGCTTGCCTACTAAAACTGAACAAAGTGATCTGTTGCAGGTTTTCTATGGCAGAAACGGGGAAAGTCCTATTCCCGTAATTTCAGCGTCCACACCAAGTGATTGTTTTTATGCAGCGTTTGAAGCAGTAAGAATTGCTGTTCAACATATGACACCTGTAGTTTTGTTAAGTGATGGTTATATTGCCAACGGTTCAGAACCATGGAAATTTCCTGAAAGCAAAGATTTGGCTCCGATTGAAGTGAAATTTAAAAGTTCTCCCAAAGAAGATGATGAAAAATTCCAGCCCTATCTCAGAGATGAAAAACTTGTGAGGCAGTGGGCTATTCCCGGAACTCCGGGACTTGAACACCGGGTTGGAGGCCTGGAAAAACAGGATGTGACTGGCAATGTAAGTTATGATCCTGAAAACCATGAATTGATGGTGAAGATTCGTGAAGAAAAGGTTGACAAGATCGCGGATTATATTCCGGAACAACAAATTGACAATGGTTCGGAAAAAGGCAAGGTGTTGGTATTAGGTTGGGGAAGTACTTATGGAGCTATCAAAAGCGCTGTAGTTGAATTACTGAAAGAAGGTGTAGAAGTTTCGCATGTGCATCTTCGTTATATCCGCCCATTCCCAAAAAATCTGGGCACTATTATTAAAAATTTCGACAACGTTCTAATACCTGAACTTAATAATGGTCAGTTGATAAAAATTATCCGCGATAAATACCTTGTAGATGCAAAAGGGTATAACAAAATAAAGGGGATTCCATTTACAAAAGCAGAACTGGTTGATCAAATAAAAAAACTACTTTAAAGTTGGTTTACTGTTGTTTAATAGGAGCTTTAACCACATTTTTATAATACTTACACACCGGCCTTAATCCGCAAATTTCACATTTCGGTTTTCTTGCGATACAAACATATCTCCCATGCAATATGAGCCAGTGGTGAGCCACATAAATGAGATCCTTTGGCAGGTTTTTTACTAACTGTTTCTCAGTTTCGAGAGGCGTTTTTGCCTTAACCAAGCCGATCCGGTTGGCAACCCTGAACACGTGTGTATCAACAGCCATATTTGGCTGATTGTCAACCACAGAAGTAATCACATTAGCGGTTTTTCGGCCCACACCCGGTAATTTCATCAATTCATCAACAGTCATTGGAATTTTTCCACCAAAATCACTCATTACTTTCCTCGCCATTGCGATCAAATGTTTCGTTTTATTATTAGGGTACGAGATGCTTTTGATCAAAGGGAAAAGAGCTTCTTCTGTTGCCTCGCTCAAAGATTCGATATCAGGATAACTTTCAAATATTATAGGGGTTGTTTGGTTCACCCGTTTGTCAGTGCATTGAGCGGAAAGGATCACTGCTACCAGCAATTGATAGGGATTATCATATAACAATTCAGTTTTCGCATCAGGGTTATTTTGAACAAAATAGTTAATGACAAACCGATATTTTTCTCTTTTGGTCATAAAAAATCCCGCTTTTGGGCGGGATAAAAATAAGCTGAAATTTTTTAAAATAAGTTAGTGTGAAGTTATCTGGACGTGCTTTTTAGATGCATATTCTAATATCCTATTAATACTCTCGGGTCTTGGTGAAAATTTAATACTATTCAAATCTTTAAATGAATTTAATAATTTTTCGTAACTCTCCCTTAAATTCCAATCGGTTTGTAGCGCAGCCTTAATCAATGTTGTTTTTTTTTCGGAAGTTTCGTTATATAGGTATCTAACCAGGTCTTCCGGTGTAATTTTGATCATAAAAAATGTGTGGCTTTAATAAAAAATTAATATCCTATCCGACTCTAAAACGAAATCCTTTCAAAAATATTGTAATTACCCTTATTATCTTATTGATGACGAATCAAATGTGACGATGTATAGGTCTTCATTATCCTTCTTCATCAGATACTTTTCCCTGGCATATTTTTCTAATGTTTCGGGATTAGTTTTAAGCAATTCCAGTTCTTTTTGAGTATTGGAAATAAGTAGAGCCATGTTTTTCTGATTTTGCTCCATTTCATTCAATTCTCTCAATCTCCGGATTTGTAAAGGAAAGTCGTTTCTGTCAAAGAACATCATCCATATTGCAAAAGCTATGCCTGTTACTAAATATTTATTCGTAAATATGTAACGGAGCTTTTTCATTATTAACAATCAATTACTTATGAAAAAAAAATATTTTTTAAATGCAATAGCCAAGATCTATTTTCTACCAAATTTAATTTTTCCTTTTGGAAAAACAGCACTTTCACCTAATAATTCTTCTATACGCAATAACTGGTTATATTTTGCAATACGATCAGTACGGCTTGCAGATCCTGTTTTGATCTGTCCGCAATTCAGTGCCACAGCCAAATCTGCTATAGTTGTATCTTCTGTTTCTCCGCTTCTATGGCTCATGATGGTATTATAGCCGTTGTTTTGAGCAAGAGAAACTGCGTTTATAGTTTCAGTCAACGATCCAATCTGATTTACTTTTACTAACAAACCGTTAGCGATATGTTCATCGATTCCTCGTTGAAGCCTGTTTACATTCGTAACAAAAAGGTCATCTCCTACCAGTTGTATTTTACTTCCTAATCTGTCTGTCATTAACTTCCACCCGGCCCAATCATCTTCTGCCATTCCATCTTCAATTGATACGATCGGATATTGGTTTACCCAACTTTCCCAAAAATCAACCATTTTTTCTGAACTTAATTCTTTACCATCTGATTTATGGAAATGATACACTTTTTTATCTGCGTTATACATTTCACTCACTGCCGGATCCATGGCAATGGCTACTTCTGTTCCAGCCTTATAACCTGCGCCTTCGATCGCTTTCATTACGGTTTCTATTGCTTCCTCATTACTTTGAATGTTTGGAGCAAATCCGCCTTCATCACCCACATTGGTACTGTAACCATTCTTTTTTAATACACTTTTTAGAGAATGAAAGATTTCAACTCCCCAACGAAGTGCTTCGCTAAATGAAGAAGCGCCAACAGGCATCACCATAAATTCCTGGAAATCTATTTTATTATCTGCATGAGCGCCTCCATTCAAAATATTCATCATCGGTATTGGAAGAATTTTAGCGTTCGTTCCGCCAATATACCGGTAAAGAGGAAGGTTGGCTTCCAATGCCGCAGCTTTGGCCACTGCAAGACTTACCGCCAGTATAGCGTTTGCACCTAAATTACTTTTGTTTTCAGTGCCATCGATCGTGATCATTTTAGCATCAATGCCTGTTTGATCTGCTACATCCCAACCAATTAATTCGTCAGCTATTAATGTATTTACATTATTTACTGCTGTAAGTACGCCCTTGGCTCCATAAACTTTTTTATCATTATCACGAAGTTCTACTGCTTCATGAACGCCTGTGCTTGCTCCTGAAGGAACGGCGGCTCTTCCGAGATATTCATTTTCTGTAAGAACGTCTACTTCAACAGTTGGATTGCCGCGGCTGTCTAAAATCTGGCGTGCATGGATGCTTGCGATGTAACTCATTTTCTGATTATTATTTTTCTTGTTTGCGTTTATTTTCTGCCAATGATATTTTTGGCAGATACAATTTTTTGGCAAATTTAATTTTTATTATAAGAAAAAGTGGATGATAAGAAAATTAGTTGCTCGAATGAACTGTAGTAAACTAAATAAAAAAGCAATATTTTAAATTTTTATTTAGTTTACTCTTTTTTATAAAAGAGCTTTTTGCCCGGTTTGTTTTTCGAAATAATTTGCGATAAGACTGGCTATCAGGGTATCTTGCACATCGTTTTATTTTCAGAATTACAAAAACAAAAATGTACAGCATAATTATTGGCAGTATTGTTTTGAGCCTTCTGCATGCTACAATTCCTAATCACTGGCTGCCTGTAATAGCAATTGGAAACAAAGAAAAATGGTCGGTAACAGAAGTAACTCAGGTAACTTTTATTTCAGCTATTTCTCACGGATTAAGTACTGTTGTAATAGGTTTTGTACTGGGATTTATTGGTGCTGAAATCGCGGCAAAAATTGAAAATTTTACTCATTATATTGCGCCGGTAATTTTGATCGCTTTAGGGCTTTTGTTTATTTACCGCCACCACAATCATAGACATTTTCACCTAAATGATGATATCAAAAAAAAGAAATCGAAAAAGACGATTATTATTGCTTTAGTGCTGGCGATGTTCTTATCTCCCTGCATGGAAATTGAGGCGTATTTTTTATTAGCAGGTACACAGGCGCCCTGGCTAATATGGTTTATAGCAGCCTTGTATTTAATCATTACAACCGGTGGCATGGTTTTGTTGGTGCGGTTTGCATATTTGGGTGTTTTGAAATTAAACTGGCATACATTAGAACATAATGCAGGTATTATTACAGGTGTAACATTAGTAGCGACAGGAATTCTTGCTTTTTTTATTCAATAAATAAGGAAAGAATTATAGACAAACTCAGTTTCTTTGCATTCTTCTTATTACCGCTTAAGTTTGCATCTATTTTGAAAAAATGAAAATTACAGATCACATAAAAGAATCAAAAGGTACTTCAATTTCTTTTGAAATTCTTCCTCCTTTGAAGGGTAAAACAATTGAATCTATTTACAATCATTTGGATCCTTTAATGGAATTTAATCCTGCGTTCATTAATGTAACTTATCATCGGAGTGAACAAGTGTTTAAGAGAAAAGCCGATGGAACTTTTGAAAGGGTGGAAATCCGCAAGCGTCCGGGTACTGTTGGTATTTGTGCCGCCATTATGAACCACTATAAAATCGATGCTGTTCCGCATCTCATTTGTGGCGGATTTAATCTACAGGAAACGGAAAACGCGTTAATCGATCTTGCATTTCTTGGAATTGATAATGTATTGCTTCTTAGGGGCGATGCCCCTAACAATGAAACCGTCTTTGAACCTGAAGAAAACGGGCATGCTTACGCGATTGACCTGATAAAGCAGACAGTAAATTTAAATCATGGAATTTATTTGGAAGATGATATAAGAGACGGCAATAAAACTAATTTTTGTATTGGCGTTGCGGGCTATCCTGAAAAACATTTTGAAGCGCCTAATCTGCAGAGTGATCTGAATTATTTAAAGATGAAAGTAGAAGCAGGAGCGGATTACATCACCACGCAGATGTTTTTTGATAATAAAAAATATTTCGATTTTGTAAATAATTGCAGGAAAATGGGAATCGAAGTTCCTATTATTCCAGGATTAAAACCGATTACTTCAAAGAGACAACTAACGGTTTTACCACGAACATTTCATGTCGATATACCTACAGAATTAAGCGATGAAATCATGAAGTGCAAAACAGACGCCGATGTAGAAATCGTAGGGACTGAATGGTTGCTTCAGCAATCGAAAGAATTAAAAAAAGCGGGCGTTCCGGTTTTGCATTATTACACGTTGGGCAAACCTCACGTGGTAGTAAATGTTGCTAAAGAAATTGTTTAAATATCTTTAAAAAAGAAGGCTGGCAGAAACGCCAGCCTTTCTAGTGTCAAATAATTTCGATTATTTTCTGTGAAGAGGAATGCCAACTGATACACTAACCGTCCTGTATTTATTCTTGTCATTCGCGCTGTTATCACTTTGAGTCGAATTTATTTTTGCCATTCCTAAGGAATAATTTGCTTTTAAAATTACACTTCCCAAATCAAAGCCACCACCGAGGTTGACACCGTAATCAAATCTTTTTAGTTTGTCATAACTGGCATCTTCCTGTTGTGTTGTTGACGGATTATCATTGTTGAATTTAATATCACTTGTAGAATTGGAAACGCTTCCCAGGAATTTGGTTTCTACTTTAGATTTTCCTGCAACTCCCATTGCTACATATGGTCCGGCATTAAAAAAAATATTTGTTTTGTTTTGAAGCGGTAAGCGAATAATAAAATTCACTGGCAATTCAACATAGATAGGATTGAATTTTGTTTTTACGTAATTGTCGTCGGTAGAAGAAGTAAGATAAGTGTTTGCTTTGGAACCTCTTCCTTCCAACAATAAGCCGGCTTCAAGAGCAATTGGTTCTGTGGAATTTGACCTTGCCATAATTCCTGCATTAAATGTGGTGAGCATGTTGTTTTTTTCAGTAGCGCCTGAGTTGGACGTTGAAATGTTCGCAAGATTAACGCCGCCCTGTACGTATACCTGAGATTTTGCGGTTGTAAAAATTCCAACAGATAAGGCAATAGCTAATAATTTTTTCATCACTTAGTTTTTTAGTTTTTAATGAGTTATAATTCTTTCGGCAAACTTTTTCAAAAAGTCTGCCAACGGAGTGCAAAGGAAAAAAGTAATTTGATAAATATTTGCTAAAAGCAAAGCTTTGTAAAGAGAAGTTATAAAAATATCAATTGGATTTCAACAAGGATTGAAAGACTTTTTGATTTATTGTAACCGGATATTTTTTCTTTAACTGTTCTATCCATTTTTGTTCAAGATAATTTTGATAATCATTCATTACAAGTCCTCTTGCGTCCTCGAAACTTCTCGGTTGATTAGCAGGATACACATTTAAGATCTTTGCAAATACTGCTGTGCCATCTGTTTTATTTACGACAGGAAGGGTGATGAGCCCGGATGAAAATGCAGTTCTGTCAACAACCGGTATCTGCCCCAATTCAAATCTGCCTGAATCAGCTTGTATTGTAGAAGAATTTTCATTCATTAATTGTTTCCAGTTCTTTCCTTTTTTCAATTGGGCAATACTATTTTGTGCTACATCTAAATTTGAACATGAAAAAATTACTGCTTCTGCACTTGCATTCCACAAATACTTTTGCTTATGTAACTGATAAAATTCTTTTAAGCCTGTTATGTCCGAAGAGGCTCTTCCCCAAACTTTTCTTTGCATAATTTCAAAAAGCATATTCCCTTCTTTAAATTCATTTAACTGTGCTTTAAATGTAGGGTTATAATTTTCGAGCCTTGAAGCATAATTTGAAACAGCAGATTGATTCACAAATTCAGGAAAGATTTTTTTATAAGTGTCATGCTCTCCGTCTACTTTTTGATTACTGTTTTTTACATAAATAATCCAGTCGCGAACTTTTATATTTTCGTTATTGTTGAAAGAAACTAAAGTTGTGTTTCCATCCACATTTCCTGCTTTAATTTCTTTGTTATGTAGCAATGCGTTGTCTGTAACACGCCACAAATCTTCTTCATTAATTTTTTTCCTCGTTAATTTAATTACGGGAAAAATTTGTTTTAAAAATTTTTCTTTTGCAGATTCAATACGACTGTCATCCAACACCTGCTGCTTTAAATGATACATAAACTGCTCGTTATTTTTGGTAGAAGGAACAGGTTCTGCAGAAATACGTTTAATAATGTGATAACCAAATTTTGTTTCAAAAGGCTTTGATATTTCTTCATCTTTTTGCAGAGAGAAAGCGTGATTTTCAAAAACTGAATCATATTTTGCCGTACCAAATTCTGGCATTACTCCTCCATTCATAAACGTGATCCTGTCATCACTGTATTTTTTCGCGAGTTCACCAAAATCAGCTCCATTCGTTAAAGCAGTATACACGGAATCTGCCAGTTTTTTAGTTTGGTCTTTTTGCTGTTCACTTGCTTGTGGAACCGCAAACAAAATCTGGGCAAGGGTTATCTTTCCTACTGCATTTCTTTCTCCTTCATTTTTGAAAATATACCAACCATTTTTTGTGCGAAACGGAGCGCTGGCCCTTCCCGGCTTTAATCTATAAATAATATTTTCAAATTTGTAAGGCAAAGTAAAAACAGTGATATAACCGATATCTTCCTTTTGAATTTTTCCCGGATTATTTGCATTTATTGTTGTCAGAATGAGGGAATCCGATTGACCTGAGTTTAATTTTTCAGATACTTCATTTATCAGCTTTACATCATTTACGGAATCATTAGTGGCAACTGCTTTCAAAAAATAATAAACAGTATGCACGTCCTTTTGGCTGCGTGAAAAAGCCAGATCGACAAGCCTGTTTACTTCATCTTGATCTATAAGATAAGTATTCTGTATCTGGCTCCTGAAGTTTTGTAAGTCGGCAATCATGGAAGGCAATGTATCAAGATGCATGTCTTTTGCAGCCTGCACCTTCAATTTAAAATTTATGTAAAGATCAAGATAATCGCGCAACGCCTGGGATTCGTTTCCGGTAGTGGATTTATTTTTATTATAAGCAGCCAGAAATTCTGACACATCCACTTTATGGTTACCATATGTGAACAGTGTTTGACTGTATGTATAATACAAGGACAAAGTACAAACAAAAATGAGCAGTAGCTTTTTCATTGATATTTTTTTAAAACGATCTCATAATTGACAAACAGGTTTTCTTTTTTAAAATCAGAATTATGGTTAAATGTTGCTTTATTATCGGTCAGCAGTTTTAGCAGACTGGCTTTTTATTTTCGCATCAAGAACATCATCCATTTGCTCCATCGTTAATTTCTTTGCTATAATTTTTTTGTCCTTGTCCAATAAATATAAAGTTGGAGTTTGAATTACATCATATAATTGTTTATACGAAGCTTGTTTTGAATCCTGAACTATTTTTCTTTGTGCTTCCGTTTCATAAACATTGATCCAGTTACCTAGATTCTTATCTCTTATAAATTTCTTCCATTGGTCAAAATCTTTTGTTTCAGTAAGAACGCCATACAATTTTACACCTTCATTTTTCCATTTGGCCTTGTAAATTGAATCAAGCCTTGGAACCTGTTTCTGGCAATGACCGCACGTTGGATCCCAAAAGCAAATAACGATATAATCTGAATTGATATTATACAAAGGCACATCTTTACCGGATGAATCAACCATCTCAAGATTGGCTGCCTGTTCCCCGATCAAATTCGCCATCAACATATACGCCCGATCAGAAATAGTTTTTATTTGTTTTTCGTTAAGCCAGTTGGAAACGCCTTTAGAATGGTATTTTTCAAACAGGTGTACGAAAACAGCATCTTGTCCCATATACTTTGGATAGATATATTCATCAGTAAGCCAGTTCAACAAAAACTTATACATTTCCGGCGATGATCTTGCCAGCAACAACATGTAGTCCGATTCCCTGATGATTGAATCAGGCATAGGAGGAACCACATTCCTGTAATAATTCTCCAGCTTTGGTAAGAAGAAAGGGGTGCGTATAATACGGTCATCCATAAACGTAATTCCATCCCAGTAATGCTTTTTATAATATTGAAAATTAGCAACCGAATCTTCATGTGTTGCCGGGTTAGAATATAGAACCGGAACCGGCTTCATGCTAATAAGCAAAGTTGCGAGCATGGATTCCGAGTGATCTTTGATAATGTTATCCCTGTAAATATTCAGCTCGTCATTTAGCTGTTTGTATTTCTTTTCATGCGCAGAACTGTCTGCTTTTGTTGTCGAAGTCTTGTAAGCTTGCAATTCTTTTTGCATTAGTTTTCCTCTTGCAGAAGCGAATTTTTGATACTGTTCGAAAAGGCCGTTTTCTTCAGCGCCTGTTATTGCAACGGTATTTATAATATCTGCTGTATCCGGAACAGAAATATTGATTATTTGTTTCTTTGCTAACAAAAAATCGAAAAGTTTAGTCTTTCCCGGCAAAACAATCGAATAAACGCCAGGCAATATTTTATTTTTTCCTTCAAACACAGCAACTCCTTTTGCATTAACAATGGCTGAATCTTGCACATTCATATTCTTTCCATAGTAATAAGTAAGATATGCCAGGCCGCTGTTATACTGAGGTGCGTGCAATGTCACTTTGTATCCTTGTGCATCAGCAATGGTAACAGTAAAAATAAATAGAAAAAAAGAAAGAAATAGTTTCATGGCTTGAAAGAATGAAAAACAAAAATATTCAATTTGATCTGTAAAAAAAGGCTGAGACCAATAGTTAACATTTTTATGCGCACTTCATTTCCTTTCTGGTGGAATAGGATTAAACAAATTTCACTTTCCTTATTCTAAAGTTTCTGAACAATTTATAAACTGCTTTGATACAACATCATTTATTTTTGCAGCCGTGAGAAGAAAAAAAATACATTTACAAAATGTTCCTGTAACGGGATATGCCGCTGAAGGAAAAGCGTTGGCTAAAATTGAAGGTAAGGTACTCTTTATTGAAGGGGCTGTTCCTGGCGATGTTGCAGATGTTTTATTGACGAAAAACAAAAAAGACTGGGCAGAAGGTACAGTCATTAAAATTCACACTTATAGTGCTGAAAGAGTTACACCATTTTGTATTCATTTTGGTATTTGCGGCGGATGTAAATGGCAGATGCTTCCTTATGAAAAACAACTTCAGTATAAAGAGCAGGAGGTAAGAGAGATAATAAAAAGAATTGGTAAACTTAGTGACGTTCCTGTACTGCCAATTATTGATTCTGAAAAAACTACCGGGTACAGGAATAAGCTAGAATTTACTTTCAGCAATAAGAAATTTTTAACTCCCGATGAGTTGAAAAGTTTGGGAGAAGATGATTGGCCAGGCGGCGCTGTGGGTTATCATGTTCCGAAATTGTATGATAAAATAATTGATATCCGCAAATGTTGGTTGATGGATGATGTCAACAATCTTATACGAAATACGCTACGGGATTTTGCGGAAAGAAACAATTATAGTTATTACGATTTCAAAGAGCACAAAGGTTTTTTAAGAAACATCGTCATCAGGAAATGCACTACCGGCGAGTTAATGGTTAATCTTGTTTTTGGACACGATTACAAAAAAGAAATTGAAAAAATCTCGACTTACCTGCTCCAAAAAGTGCCTGAGATTACCACGCTTGTTTATACCATCAATCAAAAATGGAATGATAGTATCAATGATCTTGACCCAAAGATTTTTTATGGTAAAGGATATGTGATTGAAAAAGTGGGCGAATTTGATTTTAAAATTTCTCCAAAATCTTTTTTTCAAACCAATACACCGCAGGCTGAAGTTTTATATAATGTCGTTAAAGATTTTGCAGCGCTTACAGGTAATGAAACGATTTATGATCTCTATTGTGGCACCGGAAGTATTGGAATATTTTTAAGTAAAAATGCAAAAAAAATAATAGGAGTGGATGCAATTGCAGACGCAATTGAAGATGCCAAGGAAAATGCAGCTTTAAATAAGATTCCATCAGCGGTTTTTTTTACAGGAGATGTAGTTGAGATCTGCAATGACGATTTTTTTAAATTACATGGTAAAGCCGGTTTAGTAATTGTAGATCCACCGCGCGCCGGCCTTCATTCTAAAATGGTAAATAAGCTTTTGGAAATTTCTTCAGAAAAGATCGTGTACGTAAGTTGCAACATTGCCACACAGTCACGCGATCTGCAGCTTTTAAGCGAAAAGTATAATATCGAAAAAATACAGCCGGTTGATATGTTTCCACATACTCATCACATTGAATCGGTAGCTTTACTGACATTGAAGGATAATTATTGATCTTCCTCTTTCAGATCCAGAATTAAATTAGCGATCAGTGCGGTCCACCCTGTTTGATGGCTTGCTCCCAAACCGCGAAGAGTATTTCCGTGAAAATATTCATTGAATAAAACAAGATCCTTATTTTCTTCTTTTTTATAAAACCAGTTATAGTCTCCATTGCACCATCTTTCGTTGTCCTCGTTCTTCTCAAAAATGTGAAGCAATCTCGCTGTAATTTCTTTCCCGACTTCTGATAAGGATAATTTTTTCCCCGAATGAGAGGGGAATTCAACTTGCAGATCTTCCCCATAAAAATATCCAAAGGTTTTAAAAGCATTTATAAAAAGATAATTTACGGGCATCCAAACAGGACCACGCCAATTTGAATTACCGCCAAACATATTCGAAGTAGAATCTCCCGGATCATATTGAATCGAATAACTGCTTCCGCCATAATTTAAAGTGTAAGGATTTTTCTCATAAAATTTAGAAAGAGCCCTTATTCCTCCATCAGATAAGAATTCCGATTCATCCAATAATTTTTCGCATAAATCTTCCAATCTTTCTTTGTTTACTAAGGATAGTAACGTACATTCAAAATTCTTTTTTGCTTCGCTTGGCAGATATAAATGATTAGTTCGCCTGTAATCCTGGAACCATTTCATTCGTTTTGTAAAATCCGGCAACTGGTCAAAAACTTCTTTTTCAATGACGGAAACGGCAAATAAAGGTGTTAGTCCTACTACTGAGCGCACTCTTAATGGGAAAGCTTCAGATTTATTTATTGAAAGAACGTCATAAAAAAACTTGTCTTCTTCATTCCATAATCCCAATTGATTTAAAGCTTCTGCAATAATGACAAAATGCTCATAAAACTTGGTGGCTGAATCTTCAAACGAAGGATCATGCATAGATATTTCAAGAGCGATATTCATCATATCTAATGCAAACATTCCCATCCAACTGGTTCCATCAGCTTGTTCTAAATAAGCATTTCCCGGAAGAACCATGCTGCGGTTAAAAAGCCCTATGTTATCAAGGCCAAGAAAACCGCCTTCAAAGATATTGTTGCCGTTTTCATCTTTTCGGTTGATCCACCAGGTGAAATTGATGATCAGTTTCTGGAAAACACTTTTAAGAAATACGAGGTCCCTTTTACCATGTATTCTTTCTTCCGTTTTATAAATTTGAAGTGCTGCAAACGCATGTACCGGCGGATTTACATCACTAAAATTCCATTCATATGCAGGTAATTGTCCTTGTGGGTTCATATACCATTCCCTCATCAGGAGAATAAGCTGATGTTTGGCAAAAAGAGGATCGATCACCGCCATGGAAATGCAATGAAAAGCGATATCCCAAGCTGCATACCACGGATATTCCCAATTATCGGGCATGGATAATATGTCCTGGTTTTTTAAATATTTCCAGTCATGGTTGCGGCCATTTTTTCGTTCAGGAGTGTCCGGTGTTATTCCATCGCTGGTATTCAGCCAGCGGTCAAGGTCATAATGATAATATTGCTTGTTCCAAAGTAAACCAGCAAATGCCTGCCGCTGAATATTTTTCTGATCTTCTGTACATGAAGCGGGATGAATGGTTTCATAAAAAATATCCGCTTCATTTTTTCTTTTTACGAAAATATTTTCGAAATCCCGGGGGAAGAAATCTTCGAGTTCTATATTTGAAAGACGCAGAAAAACAGTTTTAGATTTTTCGGATTCAATTTCAAAATAATAAACAGGAGCGCATTTAGTACCGTTTTTCTTATCCTTTAATTTTTGAAAACCCGTTCGATGAATGATGGCTTCATGAAAGGCGTCTTTTACAAACTCGGTTGTATTGGGCTTATTAAAGAGTCTTTGAAAATTCGTTTCATTTTCTGTAAACAGTACATCCTCGGTTTGTTCAAAGTAGAGGTAATAATTTCCAAGATATTTATGTTCCGCTTTAACACAATGGTCAGAAATATAAGTGATGTCTGGCTTATTTTCTTCACCCGCATATTGCCAGTTGTTGTAAAACCATAAAGTTGGTAAAAGCGTGACAGGCGCAGTATCCGGACCCCGGTTAACGATTTCAATTTTAATAAAGATATCTTCACTTTTTTGTTTCGCATACTCTATAAAAACATCAAAATATTTATCGTCGCCAAAAGCACCCGTATCTAAAATTTCATATTCTGGTTGAAGTTTATCTCGTCTTGCATTTTCTTCCACCAGGTCTTCATAGGGGAAAGGGGTTTGCGGATACTTATACAAAAATTTCATGTAATAGTGGGTCGGAAGATTATCAAGATAGTAATAAAGTTCTTTTACATCTTCACCATGATTTCCCTGTTTATTTGCCAATCCAAAAAACCTTTCTTTCAGAATTGGATCTTTACCATTCCATAATCCGATAGCGAAACACAATTGTTGCTTATTGTCAGAAATACCCCCCAGTCCATCTTCTCCCCAACGGTAAACTCTGCTGCGGGCATGATCATGAGGAAAATAAGGCCATGCGTGGCCATCAGGGCTGTAATCTTCACGAACCGTGCCCCATTGTCGTGCCGATAAATAGGGCCCCCATTTTTCTATCGGAACTTCTTTTGTTGCATTTACCTGTAATCTCTTTAACTCTTTATTTTCCATTTCTCTTGGTTTCTTTCTTATCCGTTCGTTGAAAATCCAGGGTACAAAAGCATTCCACCATCCGCAAACACAGTCGTTCCAACGAGATAATCAGATTCATCGCTTGCCAGCCAAACGGCAACTTTGCCAATATCTTCCGGAACCCCAATTCGTTTATAAGGGATAAGCGTCAAAAGCTTTTCAGCTGCCTCAGGAGTACTCCAGGCATTAAAATTAATCGGTGTTTCGATGGCTCCTGGCCCAATCCCATTTACGCGTATTTTTTTCGGAGCCAGTTCCTGTGCCATACTTTTCATCATCATTTCAATTCCTCCTTTACTTGCCGCATAATTAACATGCCCGGCCCATGGAATTACCTGGTGTACACTACTCATGCAAATAATTTTACCTGCTGCACAACTTCTTTCTGGTACAATTCCTCGTCTTAAAAATTCTTTTACTGCTTCACGGGAACATAAAAATTGTCCTGTCAGATTCACATTTATAACCCATCGCCAATCTTCCAAACTCATACTTTCAAATGGCGAATCTTTTTGTATTCCGGCATTATTTACAAGAATATCGATCGTTCCAAACGTATCATACATTTGCTTGAACATAGCTTGAACATCTTCTTCTTTGCTTACATCCGCTTTTATCGCGATCGCATTACCACCGTTATCTTCAATTGTTTTTACTACAGCATCCGCGTTTTCCGGATGAGTAATATAATTCACAACCACATTCGCACCATGATTTGCCAATGCAATGGCAACTGCTTCGCCGATACCGCTGTTTGCCCCTGTTACCAGAGCACTTTGTCCTTTTAATTTAGAGTTAGAATCCATTAGTATTTTTTTAATTGAACAATAAATTATTTATATAAGTTTTAATTCCAGGTTCTGTCGCAAGAAAAATCTAATGTAGAAATCTTTTAAAAGACACTTTATCACAATTTTTAAATGCTATTTTAGAATCTTCATCAAATCTCTTCAATATTTTTTTGATTTAACCGTTTTATAAGTTGCTACCTCTTTTGAGTAAATTTTTTGACACAAATTTTTACTTTATGAAAAACATTTTACCTCTGATTTTTTTATTCCTTTCTCACTACACTTTTGCCCAGGTAAATTCAGTTTTATCTTCTGACGCAAATACATTTTATCAGGATGCAATGCTGACAATAAAACCACAAATAAAAAGTTTAATCGAAAAAAATGCCAATAAATTGACCGGCCGTAAAGTGAATGTAGACAGCCTTGTTAAAGAGCTGCATAAGAACTCTCTTTTAAAAAATGGGAACCAAAAGGACTTAGAGGCAATTACTGTGTTGATTTTAGTGCAGGCTTCAAAGAATGCTGATAGTGAGTTGAAAGATATAGTAATTCATGTGAGACAATCAAACTCACAAAACGAAAACGATAAATCTACCGCTGCATTTCTTGTAGAGAACAAAAGCCACATTGCTGCTGCGGTTTCTCTGATCATGAAAGAGATTTCCGGTTCTCCGGAAATGGTTATGGACAAATTCAAATAATAGTTTTTTTATTTGTTCAATGCAAAAGCGGGTTCTGCTTTCATATAAGTTGCTGATTTTCATTTACTCTTTCGAAAAGTTTAAACAAATTTTTTTTATTTCATTAAGAATTTGCCACAAATTGTTTTATACTTTTGCTCTCATGCTTAAAAACGCCACTTCCAAAGTTTTGCTGCCTTTTATTTTATTGTTGTTTTCCACACAAGTTAAAAGCCAGGTAACAGATAGTTCGTTTCAAGACAAAGAAGATACTGTTGTGCAAAATGACGATACCGTCCATTTGCCTCCTGAAGATACTATATATTTAAAGCCGGTTGATACTCTTCTAAGGATAAAGAATTTCAGTCCTTACTTTACCCTTCATGTTGATTCTACCCTTGATTATCGGTTTGAGATCAATAAAAATCCTTACAACTACTATTGGTATTTAAAGAACTCGCCTGTCGGTTTAAGAATTAATAAAGACAATGGAGTGTTACATTTTAAGGCAGAAAAATCATATTTCCTATCAGGGAAATTAAAATATGATACTCAGTATAAGGTGAAAATTGGGGTACAAAATCTTAACGATCCTAAAGACAACATGGATACCACATTTTCTATTTTATTTTATAATACGGACATAATTCCTTCTAAAATAAAACCTACCGTGAGCGATGATGTTACTATTGATGAAGGAGACACTTTAAATTTTAAACTTCAGTGTGAACAAGGAAGTTTTCCACTCGAATCAATTACTTATTACTGCAATTATCCGATTCGCTCAACTACGCCCATTACTGAATGCGGTGATCAATTTACCTGGGTCGCTCCTTTCGATTTTATTAAAGACGAGGATAAAACAAAAGAAAAAACACTGGTGTTGAAATTCGTGGGAGTTGACAAATTTTATAACCGCGATACTGCGGAAGTTACTGTAAGAGTAAACTCAGCCATCAATTACCCTCACCGTCTTTTAGAATACAATAAGTTGAGTAGTAGTATTGAAACCTATATTCTTCAATTAAAAAGCACTTTTAGAAGCCTCGATAAAAAGATCAGAAACACAAAACACACCCGTACTACTTTTGATCTAACCTCTGCCACTACCTCGCTTGGTGGAACTGTTTTTTCTTCAATGCATGACGCGAACCTGCAAACTACGGGCAAAATTTTACCTAGTGTTGGCGTTGCTTTGGTTCCGGTGAAAGAAGCTGTTGCACCAAATAAGAATGATGAATTAAACGCGGCCTCGCTGGTAAGAAATGATATTAAAAGACTCCAGTATTTGATGACTGATAATGCGCTGGTTGGAGATAAAGATCCGGATATTGTTCAAAAAATTGCCAAAATGAAGGACGAATTACAGCAAATTCAACTTCAATTAATTGATGTAACTATAGTGGACGATACAACCGATCAAAAAGAACTGGACGAGTATTTTAATAATCCAAAAGTGAATAAGAAGTACAGGCTTAAATCTAATAAATAATCCGTGATAGATTAAGCAGTAATTCAACAAAGAATCTCAAAAATTATTTTGTTAAGGGACAGGATCATGCCCATGTCCGCCCCACGGGTTGCATCTTAAAAGCCTTTTTAAAGTTAACCAGCCTCCTTTTAAAGGCCCATATTTTTTAAATGCTTCAATCCCGTATTGAGAGCAGGTAGGCGTGTATCTGCAGGAAGGACCCATCCACGGAGAAATGATCAATTGATAAATTTTTATCAATCCGATAAAGGGAAGAGCTAATATTTCTTTTACGGATTTCATGTATGCAAAGTTACACGGTCCTTTCTCTCGAAATATCTGCAATCAAAATAGCTGCCATTGCTAATGCAGCATCTTTGAGCATATTGGTAATATATAACATTTTCATAGGAGTTGAACGGGCATGAACAATGCCGGGAACGTCAATAGAAAATACAATTATTAATAAAAGCGCAGCCAGCAGGTAGCCTGCAATTTTTGCATATCGATCTATAATAAATGCCATGGCCGCCAACAAAAATCCTGCTCCTGAAAAATACACCATCCATTTAGATCTGGGTAAAAAAGATGGAACATCGGCAGCCATATGACTTGCATTTAAAATAGTGTTGGCACCGAAAAAAGCTATTATCGCTGCAAAAATGATAATGGCAAGCCGTGTTGAGATCAGATTTTTCATTCTTAAATTTCTATTAAAAATAGAATTTATTCCTATTAAAAGAAAGGGTTTTCGTTGCTTTATTCTTGATGATGTGGGGATCTTTCGGTCATAAAAAAATGTAAATATATTTTAAACGATAAAAATAATAGTATCAATCTTTCTTATCATGCGCCAAAGCCTTATCTTTGCGAAAAATTCTGAAGAAGTATGGGTTCTAAAAGCACGAAATCTTTATTGGTAGCGGTTTTCAGCCTTTTTTTACTTACCTTTTCTGCAAAGGTTTTTTCTCAAGAAAAGCCGGTTGAGAACAAAAAGGCGGAAGGGGAATTTAATCCTACAAAAGCGATTCTAAACCACGTGCAGGATGCTTACGAATTTCACTTCTTCTCTACCGATAATTTTGAAGCAGCAATTTACCTTCCGGTAATACTTTATTCTCCACAAAAGGGTCTTTCAGTTTTTTCCTCAAAAAGGTTTGGTCCTGAACACGATCAAACTTTTGATGGTTACCGCCTGGAAGATGAAAACACCGTCGTTCCTGTAGATCCTAATGTAAAGGTTTATGATTTTTCACTTACCCGGAATGTAATTCAAACTTTCCTTGCGCTTGCCTTGTTCTGTATCCTCATGATCAACATCGCTAAAAAATATAAGAAAGGTGAAGGAGTGGTATCGGCTCCAACAGGCGCGCAAAACTTTATGGAACCAATTATTGTATTTATAAGGGAAGAAGTGGCTAAAGTAAACCTCGGCTCACGTTGGGAAAGATATATGCCTTATTTGCTTACAGTATTTTTCTTTATTCTTATAAATGCGCTTTTTGGGTTGATACCGGGAGCAGCGAATGTTGCCGGAAATATTGCTTTTACTCTGATTTTAGGGCTTATTTCACTGGTAGTTATTCTTGCTAGTACCACCACTCACTTTTGGAAGCACATTGTATGGCCACCTGATGTACCTATTTTGGTTAAATTAATCCTCGTTCCGGTTGAACTTTTCGGACTTTTTGTTATTAAGCCAGGAGCTTTGATCATCCGTCTTTTTGCAAACATGGTTGCAGGTCACATTGTAATCCTTGCTTTTATTTCACTCATTTTTATTTTCGGTGCCATGAGTACTGTTGCTGGTTGGGGCTTTTCTCCATTCTCTGTGATCTTTGTAGTATTCGACTACTTTATTGAAATATTAGTGGCCTTCATTCAAGCATTCATTTTCACAGCTCTTACCGCAATTTTTATCGGGCAGGGATTTGAAGGAAGCGATCATGATGTACCTCAAAACGACCACGCATTTTTATAAACTTTTTTTATTCATAAACAAAACCCAGAATTATGTCACTAATGACCGTGTTATTTGAAGTTGGATACTCGCACTTGGGTGGTGCTATCGGCGCTGGTTTAGCTGCTATCGGAGCAGGAATTGGTATAGGCCAGATAGGTAAAGGAGCAGTTGAAGGAATTGCCCGCCAGCCAGAAGCTGCCAACGAAATTCGTGCTAACATGATCCTTGCTGCTGCATTGGTTGAAGGGGTTGCCCTTTTTGCAGTTATCGCAGGTTTATTGGCGGTTTTAAAAACCGGCTAGGCGCAAATCTTTACTGTATCCAAAGCACAGGGCGGAGGATGCAGTATTTTTTAAATTTTTAAATTCTTATATTTAATTTTAATAATAAGCTATGCAACTTTTACTTCCCAAGATAGGTTTGATTTTATGGACACTTGTCGCTTTTGGAATTGTGTTTTTTATTCTTGCAAAATATGCATGGAAACCCATTTTGAAGTCGTTGGACGAAAGGGAAAAAAACATTTCTGATTCTATTCTTTCTGCAGAAAATATGAAGAAAGAAATGGCACAAATGCAAAGTGAAAATGAAGCTTTGCTGGCTAAAGCGCGTGAGGAAAGATCACAAATGATGAGAGAAGCTAAAGAGATGCGCGATAAGATGATCCAGGATGCCAAAGAGCAGGCCCGTAAAGAAACCAACAAAATAGTTGCAGATGCTCAAACTGTAATCAATCAACAAAAAATGGCCGCTATCACCGACTTAAAAAACCAGGTGGGGAACCTAGTTCTTGAAGTAAGTGAAAAGGTTTTAAGAAGGGAATTAAATGACAAAGAAGCCCAGGAAAAATACATTCAACAACTGGCTCAGGATATTGAGTTGAATTAATTATAGTGATATGAATAATCCTCGTTTAGCACAACGTTATGCAAAAAGTCTTATTGATATAGCCACACAATACAATAAGCTTGAAGAAGTACATAACGATATTGTCTTCCTTAAATCGGTTGTTGATAAAAGCCGTGATTTCGTTCTGATGTTGCAAAGCCCGATTATCAATACTGATAAAAAATATAAGATCATCAGTGCTGTTTCAAGTGGCAAAATCTCAACAATTACAGAAACATTTTTAAAGCTCATTTGTCATAAAGGCCGCGAAGCTAACCTTCCTGGTGTTATGCTTTCGTTCGTTGAGCAATATAATGTTATCATTGGATTGCATAATGCTAAACTAACGACTGCAACTCCAATCAGCAAAGAAATCGCGGATTCTTTTGTTTCAAAAATCAAAGCCAGCACTTCTTATGATAAGGTTCATCTCGATACACTAGTAGATGATAAAATTATTGGCGGGTTTGTATTAGAAATGGAAGGGAAACTAATAGACAACAGCATTTTACGTAATCTCCATGATGTGCATAAGGAATTTGCCAACAATGATTATTTACATAAGCTGAGATAGAAAGTTATTTAATAGAAAAAGTTAAGCCGGAATAATTGCCGGCTTTTTAATTGTTCCAAAAGATTTTCTGTATAGTGTATTGTAAACGAAGGAATTTTTTGGTATTTCGATTTGAATGAATTGTTTATTCATCATCTTCAGAGCCGCCCTCCTTATTGTAAGCTTTTATGAATAAAGCTCCGAGGTTCTTTTGAGGAGGAATGTAATCTTCAAAAGTTTCTTTAACCTGTTGTGGCGCATGATTGAATTCGGCTTGTAAGGAAGCCCACATCTGCCGCCAATCAATATTCTTACCGGCACGAAGTGTATTATCCAAAGCATCAATGATAGGCTTGTTCACGTTCATTGCGCCGGTTTCCTTGGTTGAAATAATGTGGGCTTCCGGAGCATATTTCAAAATTGTTTTCAGGTTTTGATAGCCGCCGCATGATCCCAACATAATGATTTTTGCACTTTGAGGTAATTGCTGAATGGTGTACGGTAAATGGTAACTGTGCCCACGATGTATAACGATCGTTGGTCTACGGCCTTTATCCTGCAAGTAATCTACAAGATCTGCCTGTGCTTTTGCATCTTTATCTGTTTCATTATCCAATGGGAGATTCGCATAAATTAAAATCGGTTTGCCTTTGGTAGATTTTATTTCTGTCCATTCACTTTTTTGAGTAACACTCCACTCACTGCGCGGAAATGAGGTCATGAAGCTGTTATAGGAGGCTTTTCCATCCTTATCGCCATAGAAAAATACCTGTTCAATTATCCTCCCTGAATCATCTGCCAGGTAATTGTAATCAACAGTATATATTGGTGGAATACCTATTTCCTTTGAAAGGTCTACTCCGTTTTTTGGATCAGCAGAAAGAAATATCGTTTTTAAAAGGCTATAAATTTTTTTGCCCCTCTCATTGTTCTCTTTAATGCATCTTTGTTCATTCCATTCTACATTTTGTAGCATCGACTTCTGTAAATCCGGATTGGTAATGCTGCCGTAAGAATCAGCTACGTCCACGGCATCTTCCAGGGTCTTTGTAGTTTCCAGTTTTGCAACGAAAGCCTGCATTAATTTCTCAGAATTTTCCGGCATTGTTTTAAGAAATTCATCAAGTTTATTATAGCCCGCAGCCATTTTAATAAACTTTTTAAAATGGTCAAAGTTGAGTGAAATGAGCAAGGAATCTCCATGGGGAACAGGTCCCATTTTTTGTATCATCCTGTCAAAACTATATTTATAACTTGAAGTATAAATATCATTTTCTCCTAAAACCATCATATAATAAAGTTCCTGTGCATCCAGTGGCTGCAAAGCTCTGAAACGTACGGCAGAACTTGGATTTTCATGCAGAACGTTTATGGGATAAATAAAATGTTGGTATCCTTTGGATTTGAGCATATCAAGCAACCCATTTGCGCCTAGCATTGCAACCGGCGTATCTCCCTGAACGATCCGGCCATAATATTCGATTTCGGTTTTTACCAGCATTCGGTAATAACCTACACTATCGTAGGTAGCGTTTGAAGTACCTGCTACTTTCTGAATTTCGGCAATTGTTTTTTTGCCTTTTATAAGATCATCCAAAAAAGGAAAATAAAAGAGAGCCCGATTCTGTGTGCTTAATTTAACCACTGTTTGGATACGTGGATCGTCAATTTCCCTGATCAATTTCCCTTGAGGGCTGTTCGTAGATTGAGCATACGTATAAAGCTGGCTTGGGCTATTATTAAAAGCCTCGATGACAAGGCTATCAGCAAAAGGTTGATTTACATAGGGAGCCAGATTTTGAAGTATTTTATCAGGGTTCAGGTTACAGAATTCACGGAACAGAGCAATTTTGCTTTCATCATACCCGGGATTTTCTACAAAAATAGAAGCATTAATTGTACCTACTTCATATGGAACTCCCTTTATTAAAGGCGTCATATTTTCACCTTTAATGTTTGCTTTTAAAATCTCATCAAAATTTTCAACCAGTAAGGGAGCCAGTGAAGCATTAATCTTATGCGTTTTCCAGCTTAGTATAAAATCTTTCAAAAGATCTTCTATATAACGTAGGTATCTTACTTTATCGTTGTTCGAAGGGATAGAATTATCTATTTCGATATCGTTACGAAGTACGTTTATTTTCCGGATTAAAGCATCTGTAACCTGCAGGTTCACATCCGGATTAGAACTAACTTTTATGACGCCGTCAAGCCTGCCGTCAGCTTTATCAGCAAACCTTTGTTCTTCCTTTATTTTGTCATGAAATATCCGTCGACTAATTGGGATATTTGTAGTGTCACTAGCTGAAGCGGAAAAGGGGGAAAACGAAATAAGCAGGAAAAAATAAAATAAAAACCTCATGGTTATCTTTAGGTTATTAAAAGCAAAAATACTTCCAATGAACAAATTTAGCCAAACCATTAGGTTATCAAATGTTTTCGTGAATAAAAAGTTATAGCTCCCGGCTGTTATTAACCTTTTGTTAGGAACTTTACGATTTACTGCTTGATGCAGTTAATATTAATAAATTGTAAACAATAGAAAGGAGAAAATTATTTAATATAGGTTTGCAGATTATGAACCAGGAGATAAAGCCTTTTACGATTTTAGTTGCGGATGATGAATTGGATATTTTGGAAATAGTCAACTTCAATTTAGAGGCTGAAGGGTATAATGTAATTAAAGCAACAAACGGAAATGAGGCTTTAGAAATGGCTCGAATTCATAAGCCGGATCTCATTATTTTAGACGTGATGATGCCTGGCAAAACTGGTTTTGAAGTTTGCAAAATTTTGCGTGCGGATAAAGAATTTGAAAAAACAATTATTATTTTTCTTACTGCATTGAACGATGAAAGCACAGAAATAAAGGGACTTGAAACAGGCGGAGACGATTATATTACCAAGCCCATAAGTCCAAAAGTATTAATAAGCCGTGTAAATGCACTCTTCAGACGGATCATCAAAGAAACCGGAAGTGTTCTTCAGATTGGCGACCTTTCTATTGATCGAGAAAAATATAGAGTTACTTTTAAAAATGAAGAAATTCTTTTTGCGAGAAAGGAATTTGAATTACTCGCACTACTGGCTTCAAAACCTTCAAAAGTCTTTTTACGAAATGAAATTTTGGATAGAGTTTGGGGAACCGAAGTTATAGTAGGTGACCGCACAATTGATGTTCATATCAGGAAGATCAGGCAAAAACTTGGCGACGATTGTATAGCAACTGTAAAAGGTGTAGGTTATAAGTTTAAGATGTTAGAATAAAAGTCAAATGCTTTTAAACAATTTAACAATTTAGCGATCAAAGGATACACAAATAACGTTCTACATTTGAAAACAAAATAATCTCCCTATGAAATATGTTCTCACCATTCCTGCCTTCTTCTTAATGTCACTTTCAATTTCAGCACAAAAAGATTCTTCCAATAAATTGGGCGGTTTGTTTAAAAAAGCCAGTTCGATCTTTAATAAATCTTATTCCTCGGGCAATCTATCTACTGACGAAATTGTTTCAGGATTAAAAGAAGCACTTTCTCTGGGTACTCAAAAAAGCACTGATAAACTTTCTGCTCCTGATGGATTTTTTAAAGATGCTACCGTAAAAATATTGTTACCCAAACAGGTGCAGGATATTGAAAAAAAAATGAGAATGTTTGGAATGGGCGAGTTGGTTGACAATGCGATACTTAGTATGAACCGCGCTGCCGAAGATGCTTCTAGATCTGCAGCGCCCATTTTTCTTTCGGCAATAAAGCAAATGACAGTGACTGATGCTTTAAATATTTTACGCGGAACTGATACGGCAGCAACTGCTTATTTAAGAAAGACTACTACACCTCAACTCACAAGTTCGTTTAAACCGATAATTGAAGAATCACTTAAAAAAGTCGATGCCACCAAATATTGGAAAGATGTATTTACTGCGTACAATCGTTTTTCGTCAACTCCAGTTGAAACTGATATCAATAGTTATGTAACTGAAAAGGCACTTGCTGGAATTTTTCATTATGTTGCAGCTGAAGAGATAAATATCAGGCAAAATCCGGGTGAAAGAGTTACGGATCTTTTGAAAAAAGTTTTTGCTAAATAACTTCGTTTACTTCAATGGTCTTTTATAAAAGAAAAAGCCTTTGCAAAAACGCAAAGGCTTTAAATGCTGTAGGGGAAGGGCTCGAACCTTCACGAGGCAGTTAGCCGTAGCACAAAGTTGAGTGGTCGACCCTGGTCGTTCCGATTTTAGTCGGAGCGGCTCTATGCTATGTTTATCCTGTGATCCTCACCCCCGAGACAAGAGGGCATGTCTGCCAAAAATTTCATCACCCCACAATTTTTAAGAACTAATCTGATGCAAATCTAATAGGATTGCTTTAATTAGAAAAATTTTTTAAGATAAATGAAGAAAATATAGAAAATATTCAATTTTTGTTATATTTTTGTGTGATATATCTAAAATTAAAAACCATTTATGGCGGCCAAATTTAATATTGACAAATTGGATTTGAAGATAATCCAGGAAATGCTTGAAAATGCAGAAATGCCTTATGCCGAATTAGGTAAAAAACTCTTTGTGAGCGGCGGCACAATTCACGTTCGAATTAAGAAATTGGAAGAACTCGGTATTGTGAAAGGGAAAAGATTAAAAGTAAATCTTGGCCTTCTTGGCTACGATATTACTGCATTTGTAGGAATTTTCCTTGAAAAAAGTTCACTTTATGATGTTGTTGCAACTGAACTTGAAAAGATTCCGGAAATTATACGGCTTAATTATACAACCGGAAATTACAGTATGTACCTGGAAATCGTATGTAAAGATATTAGTCAACTCCGCCGCGTACTCCATGATAATTTGCAAAAAATAAAAGGAATCGAACGCACAGAAACTCTTATCTCACTTTCTGAAAGCTTCAACAGAAGCGTGCGTGTGAGCGAAGAAGAAGATTAATATTCAAATAATAAAGAAATAAAAACAGGTTTTTATTTTCGGTCTTCCTGTTTACAAACTAATTGTGGTCACCTTCGCTTTTTAAAAAAAGCACAAATTCTTGCACCGTCTTTTTATACTGATTAGCGTGAATATTTGGTATGTTAAAATGATAATTTGCTGAAAGATCCAACGCTTTGGTTATAGAAAAATCCTTTTGTTCCATTGAAAAGAAATATGCTTTTTCTGTAAGAAATTTTGACAAATATTCCTGTTCCGTTTGAGCGGGCGTGGGAATGAAAATCGCTTTTTTTTGAAGGACGCTCAAATCCATAACGGAAGTGTAACCGCTTCTGCACAATACTGCTTTTGATTTCTCTATGATTTCGTTCAATTGCTTTGCGTTTAAATGATTTTCAATAGTAACGTTGTTGAAATTTTCCGGTTTACTATTTTGATCTGGAAGGCCTCTTATCAAAAATATTGTTCCTTGAACAGTTTTCAATTGTTGAAGAATTTCGTTTTCAAAAATTGTTCGTTGCGGTTCTGGTCCTGAAATAATTACCAGTAAATCATAAGTTTCTTCGGCACTGGCAATTTTACAAAACCTTGAAAGCGGACCGATATAAATTATATTCGCAGGTAATTTTTTTGGATGAGAAAGCTCACCGGCAAGGCCATTTTTCTTCAAGTCCGGTACCCAGCAAACTTTGTATTTTTTTATAAAATAGTAATGAATTTTTTGTGCTATCCGTTCAATAAACTGGTTTCCAGTTTTAATATAAAGCTGATGTGTAATATAAACACAGGGAACATTTTTATTATGCATTCCAAATCGATTATCAGAGATAATTGCGTTTATTTCATATTTTTTTATTATCTTTTTTATCCATTTTTTTTCCTGTAAAATCCGAAAAAAAATCCTCGGAATTTGAATAATCAGTTTGGAAGTGAAAAATTGTTGACGACGGCTGTATTCAACCTGGTAGCCTTTGTATCGTAAAAATACTGTTTGCGGGAACTCTTTATTTAATAAGGAATAACATTTTTTATCTGCTACAATATATACTTCGCAGCCTTGCGTTTTCAGTTCTTTAATAATTGGAATACAACGCGTTGAATGACCTAAGCCCCAGTCAAGCGGTGCCACCAAAACGCGAAGGTTTTGACTTTCAGTAAAAGGGTTTTTACTTTTTTTCAAAAAATTTGCAATATTTATTGGTGAAAATAGTTTAATTTGGTGTTATGAATTATTAAATGGATTGAGTTATTAATTCAATAGCTCATTCTAATTTATTAAACCATAAACCAAATCGTAATATTTTAATGAAAAACGTAAACCGGGCCTTGTTGATTTTATTAGTCATTCTTTCTGTTATTGCAATGAGTTGCAACGCCTCACGCAAGAGCAAATGTGGATGCCCTAGTAAGACTGGCATGGTAGGTTATTAAAAACCAATCACAATGGACAAATTCAATAGAGATCTTTTGGTATTGTTCAAAGAAAAATCAAACCCCCAATCAATAGAACATGAAGTAGAACTTCTTCATGAACTTCTTTTTTATGTTGAAAAAACCGATAACCTGGTCACCGGCTATGAGGTAATCAATGTAAATAAATACAAAATTTCTTCGAACAAAAAATTAGTTCGCGAGACTTTGGGTAATAAAGTTTTAAAGCCTTTTGTTTTTTTATGTAACAAGAACTAGGCTATTATTCTTGTATTGTCCACACTTCTTTTCCGCGCAATAGCATATCCAAATCAGCTGACGATTTCGCTTTTGAATCGTCAATTTGTTTCGACATGATTTCTTCATAGCATGGCCTGTCAGTTTCATAAAAAACACCAAACGGCCTTGGAAAGTGATGCTCTGAAGACCTTGGGTTTTCAAAAATCCTTGTAAGTATTTGTGCTTTGTAAAAATCTTTTTCATCATGGACCCACAAATCGTCCACAGTTACGTTTCCATTCAATTCTACGACTTCTGGCTGTAATCCATTTAATTTTATTCCTTTATTTTTTGCTTCTCCAAAAACTAACGGTTCACCTTGTACGAGGAAAATGGTTTCTTCAGCTTTTGTTTTTTTATCAGTAAATATTTCAAAAGTGCCGTCATTAAAGATGTTGCAGTTTTGATATATTTCCAGGAAAGAAGCTCCTTTATGATGAGCAGAACGAAGTAACATTTCCTGCAAATGTTTTGGGTCCCGGTCCATTGTTCTTGCAACAAATGTAGCATCCGCACCTAATGCCAGAGCGGCTGGATTGAAAGGATGATCAATACTTCCGAAAGGAGAACTTTTTGTAATTTTTGTTTGTTCACTGGTAGGCGAGTATTGCCCTTTGGTTAATCCATAAATTTCATTATTAAACAGCAAAATATTCACATCAAAGTTTCTCCGCAGTAAATGTATAGTATGATTTCCGCCGATGCTTAACGAATCACCGTCACCGGTAACAATCCACACACTCAGTTCCGGCCTGCTTGCTTTTAAACCGCTGGCAACTGCCGTAGCGCGGCCATGAATGCTGTGCATTCCATACGTATTCATATAATAAGGAAACCGGCTACTACAGCCAATTCCGGAGATGATCACAAAATTTTCTTTTGGTATTCCCAGAGTTGGAAAAACTCTTTGTACCTGTGCCAAAATGGAATAATCCCCGCAACCTGGGCACCAGCGTACTTCCTGGTCAGTAGCAAAATCTTTAGCGGTTAGTTTCTGAGGAGCAATAGCAATGTCAGTCATTTTAATAAATTAGAGTAACAAAGTTACTGTATAGAGCGGTATTCAGTATAGAACAAGTGTAAAATATACATTTTTTTACAATTGCATAACGATCTCTGATCACAAATTATTTTTTAATTCCAGTAGAAATATTTTTACCTTTTCCAGCGCTTCTATCATTTCATGTTTTTCTCCGGCAGCCTTGTTATGCTTAATAAATTCTTTTGCACCTTCAATGGTATACTTTCTTTCACGCAGTAAATGATAGATCATTTTTAAATTTTTTATATCCTCTGGCCTGAAAAACCGATCGCCTTTTTTATTTTTTTTTGGCTTTAAAATAGTAAATTCTTTTTCCCAATATCTTATTAAAGAAGTATTTTCTTTAAACATTGCAGCCACATCACCGATAGAATAATATTGTTTTTGAAAAAGAATATTATCCTCCGGAACGTTTAACACGTCCGGCTCTGCATTGCATTCTTTCAAACTTTTTCTGCCGCGTTTGGATTTTGGCTTTATTTGTTGATTTACTGATTCTTTCGTTTCGTTTTTTGGATTCGAATCATCTTCAAAAGAAAAATTAATTTGTGTAAGTGGCATATATGTCGGATTTTTTTGGCCCCTAAGGAACACCGTTAGTGAAGCAAATTCGTTTTTAGAAAAAACGTTCTGTTTGTAAATGAATTCAAAGCAAATACCTTTGCCCGGTTAAATAATTGTAACTAAACAAAGATAACTTCTTAAAAGACAAAACCGATCTTAAAATTCAGAATCTTTATGATGAACAGTGCAGAAATAAGACAACATTTTCTTGATTTTTTTAAAAGCAAGCAACACCATATTGTTCCATCTGCACCGATCGTAATCAAAAACGATCCGACATTGCTTTTTACCAATGCCGGCATGAACCAGTTTAAGGAATATTTTTTAGGAAACAAGCCAGCACCTTATTCGCGTATTGCAGACACTCAGAAATGCCTGCGTGTAACCGGCAAGCATAATGATCTTGAAGAAGTCGGTGTTGATACGTATCATCACACGATGTTTGAAATGCTTGGCAACTGGAGTTTCGGAAATGCGGGTGGCAATCCGCGACCTTATTTTAAGGAAGAAGCGATTGCATGGGCGTGGGAATTGCTTACTAAGATTTATAAAATTGCTGAAGCTGATTTGTATGTAACTGTTTTTCAGGGTGATGAAAAAGATGGTTTACCGAAGGATGAAGAATCATTAAATTTCTGGAGGAAATGGATATCTGAAGAACGGATTATTTTCGGAAATAAAAAGGATAATTTTTGGGAAATGGGTGATACCGGTCCATGCGGCCCATCTACAGAAATTCATGTGGATTGTAGAAGTGAAGAGGAAAAGAATTTAATTCAAGGTAAAGATTTGATCAATAAAGACAATCCACAGGTGATTGAAATATGGAATATCGTTTTCATTCAGTACAATCGAAAAAAAGACGGTTCATTAGAATTGTTGCCGGCAAAACATGTAGACACCGGAATGGGTTTTGAAAGATTGGTGCGTGTTTTGCAAAATAAAAAAAGCAATTACGACACAGATATTTTTAGCGCAACGATTGCTGAGATTGAAAAACTATCTGAAAAAAAATATGATAATTCTGACTCAAAAGAAGCGATTGCTTTTCGCGTAATTGCTGATCACATCCGCGCGATTGCTTTTCCGATTGCTGATGGGCAGTTGCCGTCAAACACAGGCGCAGGCTATGTTATAAGAAGAATTTTAAGAAGAGCGGTTCGATATTATTTTTCTTATCTGGATGTAAAAGAACCAGTGTTGTATAAACTGGTTCCGTTAATTGCCAATCAGTTTAAAAATTTTTTTCCAGAGTTGGAAAAACAAAAAGATTTCGTTGAGAAAGTAGTACATGAAGAGGAAATCAATTTTTTAAGAACACTTGAAAGCGGTTTAAAGAAATTGGAAGTGATTTTAAATGAAAAAAATAATATTATTGGCAAAGTAGCTTTTGAGCTTTTTGATACATACGGTTTCCCTCTTGATCTTACAAGACTAATTGCTTCTGAAAATGAACTTGAAGTTGATGAAGCCGGTTTTGAAAAAGAAATGCAACAACAAAAAAAACGTTCGCGAGCGGCGAGTGTTGTAGACGCAGAAGATTGGGTGGTATTAAAGGAAGAAGAAGGAAATGGTTTTGTCGGTTATGAAAATGTAGAAACGAAAAGCAAAGTTTTACGCTACAGAAAAACAAAAACGAAAGGCAAAGAAATTTTCCAGTTGGTTTTAGATACAACACCATTCTATCCAGAAAGCGGCGGACAGGTTGGTGATACAGGTGAATTGATTTTTGAAAATGAAATAATCCCTGTAGACAATACCAAAAAAGAAAACGAACTGGTACTGCATTTTACAGAAACACTTCCTTCTGATATTACATCAAAAGTTGTTGCAAGAGTGGATGTTGAAAAAAGAAATAAGACCGCCGTCCATCACAGCGCTACGCATTTGATGCACGCGGCTTTACGAAAAGTTTTGGGAACGCATGTTCACCAAAAAGGAAGTCTGGTAAATGAAGACTATTTGCGTTTCGATTTTTCTCATTTCACTAAAATGACAAAAGATCAAATTGAAAAAGTTGAGTCAATCGTAAATGAAAAAATAAGAGAAAATATTCCTGTGGTGATACGACAAATGCCAAAGGAAGAAGCTATGAAAACTGGAGCCATGGCTCTTTTTGGAGAAAAATATGGGGACATGGTGAGAGTCGTAACAATGGATGAAAATTATTCTATTGAACTTTGCGGTGGTACCCACGTGGGTAACACAGGCGAATTAGGCATCTTTAAAATAACCACAGAAACAGCAGTTGGCGCCGGTTTGAGACGTATTGAAGCAGTTAGTGGAAAAGCTTCGGAAAATTTTATTAATAAAGAGTTGGAAGAATTGAATTGTTTAAAAGAGCAATTAAAAAATCCAAAGGATACCAGAAAAGCACTGGAAAATCTAATTGCTGAAAGAGAAAAATTAAGTAGCCAGGTGAATCAATTGGAACTACAAATTCTCAGGACAATAAACGAAAAATTAAGGAAGAATTGTGTTTTAATAAACGGAATAAATTTCATCGGATCAGTTGTGGAGGTCAGTAATGCCGATGCGTTAAAAAAATTGGTTTCGCTTTTAAAGGAAAATTTAGAAGACTACCTGGTTGTTCTTTGTGCTGATATTAATGGTAAAGCAAATGTAGTGGTGGCCATTGATGATAATTTCATTTCATCCCATAAAACCGATGCAATTAAAATAATAAAAGAGCAGGTGGCACCTTTGATAAAAGGCGGCGGCGGCGGACAAAAAACCTTTGCATCTGCTGGCGGTCAGGATGCTTCAAAATTGAAAGAAGTGATAGAAAAAGTCAAGTCAATTCTATAACCTTTGACCGATTTCAAAAAAATTTATGTTAACGTTAATTTATTAATGGTTTAAAAATCTGGTTTTTTGTTCTGTCGGTTTTAATTTGAGAAGATTAGAAATTTAATTTTAAAACTTATTAAAAATGAAAGCAAAATTTTTACCGGCAATGTTTACCGTTTGTTGTAATATGCTTGTCTTCAACGGTTTTTCACAACAAAAGCAACCACATATCAGAAAAAACGAAGAGATCATTATTCATAAAAATGGTAATGATTCGGGAAAGACAATAATTGAAATTGATAGTAATGTAGTGACGGTAAACGGAAAACCGCTTTCAGATTATAGCGGTGATGTAACGATAACGCGCAGACGCAATTTCATGGGCGGTGCTGATGGAAGAAATTTTTTCACTCAGCCTCGGAATTTAATGTTGAATGATAACGCCGCTTTTCTAGGAGTCTATTCAGCTAAAACAGACAAGGGTGTGGTTATTAATACTGTGCTGGATAGCAGCAGTGCAAAAAAAGCAGGATTGCAAAAGGGTGATATCATCATAAAAGTTGATAACAAAGCAATTAATTCTCCTGAAGATTTAAGAGATGCAATCCAGGCATATAAACCGGGTGATAAAGTACTAATCAACTATTTGCGTGATGGAAAGAAAAAGTCAGTGAAAGTTGAATTAGGTAAGACACCTTCCTCTGCTAAACAATTCAACATCCAGCTGCAGAACGATTTATTGAATGGATTGGGTAACGAAAAGAATTACGATTTCAGAATGTTACCGATGCCTCCTGGAAATTTTAAAAATTTCAATTTTGATTTCAATAACAATCGGCCGCGGCTTGGTTTACAAATACAGGATACGGAAGACAGTAACGGTGTGAAAGTGCAAAATGTTGTTCCGGGTTCGCCGGCTGATAAAGCGGGCATGAAAGAAGGCGATGTTATTACACAAATGAATGGCGAAAGAGTGAAGGGAGTGGATGATGTAATATCAAAAATTCATAGCGCTGATAATAAAGCGAATTTTAAGATCAAGATTTTGCGCGATAAGAAGGAAATGGATTTTGATGTTCATATTCCGCGACCGTTGAAAAGCACAAATATTTAAGAATATATTACTTTTTTAAAAGTCCATTTTTTAAAAGAAAAAATGGGCTTTTTATTTGTTCACTTTAATTAGTTTATTCAAATGCGCGATTTAAAAAGTTTACCAAGGGCTGTAACGCTTTGAAAGATTGGATAATTTCGTCGCTAAATCTGGGACTGAGTACTACTTCATCGCGAATATTTCTTGTTGCTACAAAACTTTTCATTTTTAAAAAATCTGCCGCGACATTTTCTTTGTCATAACCTTTAGGAACATTCACAAGCATTTGATTTTCGTCTCTTTCCAGTTCACCATAATTTTTTTTGAAAGCAGTTGAATGAATGATCTTTTTAAATTCCGGGAAACAATAATCAATTTCCTGGCGTATTTTTTTCAATTCAGATGCTTCAGGATGCCATAAGCCTCCGCCTACAAAACTCTTTCCTTCTGGCTGAAGGTGAAGATAATATCCCGCGTAAATTGATTTCTTGCCTGCCTTGTTAAACGAAGCGCTTAAGCTGATTTTGTAAGGTGTTTTATTTTTAGAAAAACGGATATCGCGGTTAATCCGGAAGCAACAATCCTTTACGGTCAGTTCTTTCATATCGTCATCATACAAAGTCATTTTATGCAAAAGCTCTGTTATAAATCCTTCAAAATTATTTTTTGCAATAAGATATTTATCCCTGTTATTATCAAACCAGGGTTTGTTGTTGTTCTTTTTTAATGATTTTAAAAAAGAAATCGTTGAAGGCGAAATCAAAGTTTAGGAAATTTTAAAAATGCTTTTCAAGCTACATTATTAACACAAATCATTTACTGAATACTTGCCCAGTTTTCACCGCTTTTTATGCGGTAAACGGTCATGGGGCTTACCTGATATTTATCAGCAATTTGCTGGTGCGTAAGTTTCCTCCGTGGATTCGCCAACATGGCCTTAATTGATTTTACCTGTAGGGCTGTAAGCTTTAACCCCTTTTTGCGGTTGCTTTGTATTTTCTTGTATTCCAGTTTTGGCGGGCTTTTCTGCTGATGATCATTCACATCTTTTTGTGTTGCCCACTTTAAATTCTTTGCACTGTTATCTGTTTTTACGTGATTAAGATGGATCACATATTTCTGTTTGGGAGAAGTTTTTTTATTGAAAAGTTTAGCCACTTCCCGGTGCAAATAAAGTGTTCCGTTGTTTCCATTCAGATGTAGGTTTAAAGTTCGGTATCCGCTGGTGAGAGAACCGGCAAGTAGTTTTCCGTCTGCAAGAATATCTTCTTTATAACTGGCTGCACGCCCATGAGATGACACGGCATATTTATTTCTCATAGATTGCCAACCTTGAAATTTAAGGGGTTTCCATATTTCACCATTAAGTTTTTTTATCATGGCTAATTTTTATCGATGAAGTTACAAAACTAACTTTGTATCAGATTCAAAAAATCTTCTTCATTTATAATTTTTATGCTTTTTATTTTTTGAGCTTTCACGAGTTTACTTCCTGCAGATTCTCCTGCGACCAGATAATTCAAATTTGCGCTTACCGATGATAGTAATTTTCCTCCATTCTCTTCGGCCAATTTTTCAGCTTCGTTTCTTTTTAAATTGGGTAACGTTCCTGTAAAAAGAAAAGTCAGTCCTGAAAGCTTTCCGCTTATTGGCTGCGATTTGTCACCTTTCATGTTTAATTCTTGAGCAGAAAGGCTTTCAAGCATTTTGATATTGTCTTCATTATGAAAAAAATCAAAAATACTTTCAGCCACCTTTGTACCAATATCGTGCAATTGCTGAAGGTCTTCAAGAGAATATTCTTTCAAATCAAAAATCGTATCGACACTTTTTGCTAATGTTTTAGCAGTTGTTTCGCCTACATATCTTATGCCTAGTCCGTAAATCAAACGATTTAAAGGTTGTTTCTTTGAACTTTCAATTGCCGAACTCAAATTATCAACTGATTTTTGTTTGAACCCTTCAAGAGAAGCCACTTTTTGAAAATCAATGCAATAAACCGAAGGAATGTTTTTGATGAGACCGAGATCAAAAAACCTCCTAATACTTGCTTCACCAAATGTTTTGATGTCCATGGCATCTTTACTTGCAAAGTGCATAATTCGTTCTACCACCTGCGCAGGACAATTGATATTTACACAGCGCCAAACAGCTTCACCTTCAGGTTTCACCAACCCATCATTGCACACAGGGCAATTTTTAGGGAAAATAATTCTTTGTTCATCACCCGTTCTTAATTCTGTCAAAGGCTTTACAATATAAGGTATCACATCGCCGGCTCTTTCCACAATAACGGTATCGCCTAAACGCAAATCTTTTTCTTCGATAATGCCTTCATTAAAAAGTGAAACTGAAGTAACAGTAACGCCGCCAATGGGAACTGGTTCGATTTTAGCAACGGGAGTTATCGATCCTGTGCGGCCAACCTGGAATTCTACATCCCGCAATTTGGAAGTTGCCTGTCGTGCTTTGAATTTGTAAGCAATAGCCCAGCGAGGATGATGAGTAGTACTTCCAACTTGCTGTTGAATTTCAATTTCATTAACCTTCACCACGATGCCATCAATTTCATACGGGAGTTCATCTCTTCTGTTTTCAAATTCGTGGCAAAACTTTACTACATCTTCAATATTAGTAAAGAGTTTTTTTTCGTTTACAGGAGTCCTGAAACCACATCCGGAAAGCATTTGAAGAATCCCGGAATGAGTGATTAATTCTTCAGGATATTTTTTCAATCCTTTTTCATTCAATTCAATAAAACTAACGTGATAGAGAATGGCTTCCAGTTTTCTTTTCCTTACGGCAGCGGGATCTTTCATCCTTAATGATCCTGCTGCTGCATTTCTTGGATTTGCAAGCGGCGCGAAACCTTCTTCTGCCAGCGCTTCATTGTATTTTTTAAAATTTTGTTTGTTCAATAATACTTCACCTCTAATCTCAATTTTTTTTATTCCATGATCAGAAAATTTTGCTGATAACGGAATTGAACCGATCTGCCTGATATTGGTAGTGATATCATCGCCAGCGCTTCCGTCTCCACGGGTTGCACCACGAACCAGCATGTCGTTTTCATAAATAAGAGAAATACTTGCGCCGTCATATTTTGGTTCAGCGCTGAGTGTGAATTTTTGATTGTCAGTTAAGGTTTTTAAGCGATTGTTCCATCCTAAGAGATCGTCAGCATTATAACTGTTTTCAAGGCTGAGCATAGAAACCAAATGAGGAACTGTTACAAAATCAGCGTTCAGGCTGCTTCCCACTCTTTGTGTTGGCGAATCAGGAGTAATGATCGAAGGGTTTTCTTTTTCAAACTTCTCAAGTTTTTTATATAAACTGTCGTATTCAGAATCTGAAATTAAAGGATCGTTTAAAATATAATAACGGTACTCGTGAAAACGCAAAACTTTCCTTAATTCCTCCGCACTTCCTTCATTTTTGAGAAGGTGCTCCGTTTTCTTTTGTAATCGCTTAGCCTCTTCAGTATTGTACATAATCTAATTTGAAAAAGTGATGGTCAGCCACGAATTTCAACAATTTCTATGAAAAAATATTAGAAGCTTTTCAGCTGCTTTTCTTTGAAGTAAAGAAGATAGTAAACGAAAAAATAATTATAATTTTAAATCTACCGGTTATGTGGATGATTGTCGGAATGTAATTTTTTTTTAAAAATAAATTTTGTTTTTAAAAGAATGTGTTTATTTTACACAATAATTTATTGCGGGGGTATGAAGAAACTGCTACTTTTTTGTATCGTTTTACTATTTTCATTTAACGGATTTTCACAATTGTTATCGTGGACACCGGATTTTGCTACTGAAAGTGCCGATCCATTCAGCATAACGATGGATGCAGGCTATGGAAATAAAGGGCTGCTTAATCATAGTGCTTCGGATGTGTATGTGCATATTGGTGTAATTACGAATTATAGTACAAATTCAAGCGATTGGCGACATGTGCAGACAACATGGGCGACAACAACCGCATCTGAAAAAGCAACTTCGCTAGGAAATAATAAATGGTCATTTACTATAACCGGCGGCTTGAGAACTTTTTTTGGTCTGACTGATGCAAACGAAAACATACAAAAGATAGCTATCCTTTTCAGAAGCGGCGACGGAAATACCGTCCAACGAAATGCAGATGGAAGTGATATGTTTATACCCGTATATACAAACGCATTAGCGGTAAGGTTCACTGATCCTTATTTCCAACCTACTTACACTCCAATACCTGAGTTAATCAATAAAAGTATTAATGATAATATAACCGTTACGGCAAAAAGTAATGGAAACGCTACGCTTACTTTATTACTGAATGGAACGATTCTTCAAACAGCTAACAACGCTCAAAGCATTACTGCCACTCCTTTATTATCTACAACCGGAAGCCAGCAGGTGATCGTGAAAGCGAATAATGGGACTTCAACGGTAAGTGATACTTTAGATTTCTATGTAAATTCTTCTGTAAATGTAGCGGCGCTTCCAGCCGGTGTTCAAACAGGAATTAATTATGGTTCAGATAATAAATCTGTGACACTGGTTTTATTTGCGCCCGGTAAAGGGAGGGTTGCGTTGATTGGTGATTTTCCGGGCAGTAACTGGATAGAACAAAGTCAATATGAACTCAACGAAACTCCGGATGGAAATTATTGGTGGATCAGCATAAATGGTTTAACATCAGGAAAAGAATACAGTTACCAGTTTTTGGTTGATGGACAATTAAAGATTGCTGATCCTTATGCTGAAAAAATCTTGGATCCGGCCAATGATCCTTACATTTCTTCATCAACTTATCCCGGACTAAAGCCTTATCCAACAGATTCTACAACAGGAATTGTAAGTGTTTTAGAACCAGGTCAAACAGCGTACAACTGGCACATTGCCAATTTTTCAAGACCCGATAAACGAAACCTGGTGATCTATGAATTACTGTTGCGTGATTTTGTTGCAAATCATGACTGGATTACTTTAGCCGACACTTTAAATTATTTCAAAACCCTTGGCATTAATGCAATAGAAGTAATGCCGTTTAATGAATTTGAAGGAAATAGTAGCTGGGGATATAATCCAGATTTTTATTTTGCTCCTGATAAGTATTACGGAACTGAAAATTCGCTAAAAGAGTTTATTGATAAATGCCACCAGAACGGCATTGCAGTGATCATGGATATGGTTCTCAATCATGCTTTCGGTTCGTCCCCAATGGTTCAGTTGTATTGGGATTCAACCAACAACCGGCCGGCTGCCAATAATCCATGGTATAATCCTCTGGCAAAACACGCGTATAATGTAGGATACGATATGAACCATGAAAGTGCAGCTACACATTACTTTGTTAGCCGTGTGGTGAGTCATTGGTTGAAAGACTACAAAATCGATGGATTCCGTTTTGATCTCGCCAAAGGATTTACGCAAAAACAAACCTGTGATAACAGCGGCAACAATTGTGATGTGAATGCCTGGGGAAATTATGATTCAAGCAGGGTTAAAATATGGAAAGGTTATTATGATACACTTCAATCAAAATCGCCTGGCTCTTATGTAATTCTTGAACATTTTGCTGATAATTCAGAAGAAAAAGATTTGTCAAATTATGGAATGATGCTTTGGTCAAACATGGCTTATCCTTACGAACAATCTTCAATGGGTTATAGCAGTGGCGCTGATTTCAGTTCAGGAATTGCAAGTGTTGAAGGATGGTCGAAACCATATAAAGTGACTTATATGGAAAGCCATGATGAAGAAAGAGCGACTTTTAAAGATATTGCTTACGGAAATTCTTCCGGCTCGTACATTATTAAGGACACCGCTACTGCTTTAAAAAGGCAGCAATTAACAGCCGCATTTTTGTTTATGCTACCTGGACCTAAAATGATATGGCAGTTTGGTGAATTGGGTTATGATTTTCCAATCAATTATTGCGGAAACGGAACCATCAATAATTCCTGTCGCATTGATCCGAAGCCGATTCGGTGGGATTATTACCAACAAACAAACAGGAAAAAATTATTTGACGTTTATAGTGCTTTAATAAAACTACGTTTTAATCCTTCCTATTCTGCTGAGTTTGTTTCCAACTCCTCTTCCCAGAGTTTTACTGCAAATTTCAGGTGGATCACCATGAGTAAAATTCTAGTGGTTGGCAATTTTGACGTGGTTTCGCAAACAGGTTCAGTTATTTTTCCTTCAACAGGAACCTGGACGGATTACCTGAATAGCACAACCAAAGAAGTTACAAATGCCTCACAGTCCTTTACTTTGCAACCAGGAGAATTCCATGTCTTTACAAAAACTGAATCGCCGGTAGCAGGCACGGTAAATAATTTTTCAGGGAGCAAGCAGAATAATCTAAACGTATTGAACTGGCAGATAACAAGCGACGTAAATCTTGTTCACTTTGAATTACAGAGAAGTTTGGACGGGAAGGATTTTTCTCCTCTTTCTGAAATACCTGTTACTGCACATGTCAATTATAGTTATACGGATAATGATGCAACCACATTTACTGAATATTATCGGTTAAAAACTGTGTATTCCGACAGCAGTGTTATATATAGTAATATTGTATCGATAAAGACTAACATTAGTGCATGGCGCACTTCCTTAATGCCGAATCCCGTGCAAAACGTATTAAACTTAAAAATAGAATCACCGATAGAAGATAATGCAACCATACTAATTACGGATGTAAGCGGAAGGCAAATGACGAAAAAGCAAATTTCAATCGGCGCGGGTGTCAATTCATTTCCTGTAATTGAAAGTGCAAACCTTGCTGACGGAACCTATTTTATTTCTATCTTTTCTTCACAAAAAACTGAAACAATTAAAATGGTTAAGAATAAATAATTTATTTGCAATAGTTATTTAATCAATTAAGATAAAAGAAGAACGTATTGTATGCCAGAAACAAAAACAAAAATTAGTCCGGGCCATTTGCATTCAAAAACCTTAAAAGGGCTTCAATCGGAAGTGCAAAGTATTAACCGTGTTGCTTTGTCAGTCGATTGTGTAATTTTTGGATTTGATGAAAACAAACTGAAAGTGTTGCTTATCCGTTCGGATCTTAAAAAATACCAGAATAAATTTTCACTTCTTGGTGATTTAGTAAAGCCTGAAGAAGACTTGGAGGACAGCGCTTACAGGATACTAAAGCAACGGACTGGTATGAACGATCTTTATTTGGAGCAGGTACACACCTTTGGTGAAGTGGGACGCCACCCTGGTGGGCGCGTGGTTTCCGTCGCCTATTGTTCTTTAATAAATGTGCAGCATCATCGTTTGAAAATTTTGGATAATGATCTTCACTGGCATGATGTAGATAGTGTAAAGGAATTATTATTTGATCATAAAAAGATATTTGACGCATGCTACAAATGGCTTCAAAAAAGAGTGCAGGAACATCCGCTGGGATTTAGTTTGTTACCAAACAAATTTTCCCTTCGTGAATTACAAAATTTGTACGAAGCTATTCTGAATAAAAAACTTGATAGAAGAAATTTCAGGAAGAAGTTTTTTTCAATGGACTTTTTGGTGGACATGGGAGAAGATGAAAAGAACGTACCGCACCGTCCCGGCAGGTTATACAAGTTTGATTATGAAAAATACGAGAAGAATAAAAAAACGTGGTCTGGAATTGATTTTTAATCGGCTATAGCGAAAGAACAAATAGGAAAGATTTTAATTTTAGAAACAAATACCGAAGCATCGATCCTGTGCAGTAAAAACACAAAATTTAATTTTTTTAAGTGCAGCAATTCATAAAAATTAATTGTCTTAAACGCGGATAAGTCTGCTTTAGAAATTATTTTCAAAGAGCTGCCGTTCGATCTGCTATCAAAATAATCCCAACAAATTAGAAGAAAAAAAATTTTAAAAAAAACTTTGGAATCTGAGATTTTGATCTAAATTGTGTACGAAATACACATTATTTCAATCCTCGCTTAAAAACGTATTTATAACTCAACACACATTAAAAATTTAAATTTTGCTCATGAGAAAAAGCATAGCTAAAATATCAAAACACGTAAGCGTTTTGATATTTTTTATTATCGTTGCTTTTGGTGCGAATGCACAAAGTGTAATTACAGGAACGGTCACCGATTCAAAAACCGGCAATGGAATTCCGGGAGTATCGGTCACCGTACTTGGAACCAATAAAGGGACAGCAACAGACATTAGCGGTAAATATTCTATCGCAGCCGAATCTAGTGCTACTTTAATGTTTACATCCGCTAGTTACGCACCACAGGAAGTGGCTGTAAACAATCAAACAACTATCAACGTATCATTAATTCAAAACGCTCAGCAACTGGGCGAAGTAGTTGTAATTGGTTATGGTAGTTCACAGAAAAAAGACCTTACCGGCTCTGTGGCACAGGTAAACGCTAAGGATTTTCAATCAGGTCAAATAACTTCTCCTCAACAATTGATTGCCGGAAAAGTGGCTGGTGTTTCAGTAATTTCAGGTGGAGGTTCGCCTGGTGCTGCTACGACGATCAGGATTCGTGGCGGCGCTTCATTAAGTGCCAGCAACGATCCACTGATCGTGATTGATGGAGTGCCTTTAGATAATCCAACAACTAATGATGGGAGGCCTTCAATTGCTGGTGCAGCTAATGCTTTAAGCATGATCAACCCCAACGATATTGAATCCTTTAGTATATTAAAAGATGCATCAGCAACGGCGATTTATGGTTCACGAGCTTCAAACGGCGTTATCATTATCACTACAAAAAAGGGTAGAGTGGGAAAACCGGTTTTTAATTTCAATACTACTTTTTCTCTTTCAAAGATTGTAAAAGAAGTTTCAGTATTAAGTCCGGATCAATATAGGGCATTTGTAAAAGAAAAAGGAAACAGCGCTTACGTAGATTTGTTGGGAAATGCAAATACAGACTGGCAAAATCAAATCTATCACACTGCTTTAACCTCAGATAACAATTTAAGTATAAGCGGCGGTTTTAAAAAAATCCCTTATCGTTTATCTGTTGGATACCTGAATCAGCAAGGTATTTTAAAGACCGACAAATTGGATCGTTACACTCTTGGCGTTAATTTGAACCCCAGCTTTTTTGATGACCATTTAAAAGTGAATATCAATGTAAATAATTCTATTGAGGAAGTTCGGTTTGCTAACCAGGGGGCGATAGGTTCTGCGGTCTCCTTCAATCCGACAGTTCCTGTTTATTCAGGCAAGAGTGATTACAACGGTTACTGGGAATGGACGGATCCTTCGACAGCTACCGGCTTGGTATCTTTATCCCCGAGAAACCCCCTTGGTCTCTTGATGGACAGGCATGATATTGGAGAAGTTCGTCGTAGTATAGGGAGCGCGTTGATCGATTACAAAGTTCATTTCCTGCCGGAACTACATGCATTCGTAAACCTGGCTTATGATGTTTCAACAACTGATGGTTCTATTACGGTAGATTCTTCAGCAGCCCAGGATTATAAGCGATATTTAAATAGTACTGATAATACCTTACATGGAGGCCGCTATGACAAGTATGGACAAAAAAGAAATAACAAAACACTTGAGGCTTACCTCGATTATACAAAAGATTTTGTGGGAGGTTCAAGAGTGGATTTAGTAGGCGGTTATGGTTATTATGATTATTTGACTACTAACTATTTTTATCCGGATCTTACTACAGATGGAACGGTTGTTACTTCTCCAAGTTTCAAATTTGACAAGCCTCAATACGTTTTGATATCTTACTATGGAAGAGCAAATTTATCTTTCAAGGATCGTTTTCTGTTAACCGGTTCTATCCGTACTGATGGATCATCAAGGTTTGCCCAAAACAGACGCTGGGGCGTTTACCCTGCAGGCGCGTTTGCATGGAACATAAAAAATGAAAAATTGCTTGAAAATTCGAAAGCTTTTTCTTCTCTTAAAATAAGATTAGGTTACGGTCTTACCGGTCAGCAAAGCGGCATCGGTTATTACGATTATTATCCTTTCTATTATTATAGCGATAACACTTCCGAGTACCAGTTGGGCGATAACTTCTATCACATGTATGCTCCGTCCGGATTTTATCCCCAGAGAACATGGGAACAAACCGCAACTTACAACGCTGGCCTTGATTATGGGTTTCTCAATAACAGGATCAACGGAAGTGTAGATGTATATTACAAAAAGACGAGTGATCTTTTGAACAATATTGCTCAGCCTGCAGGAAGCAACTTTTCTAACCAGATAGTGGCCAATGTAGGAAATATGGAAAACAAGGGAATTGAGCTCAGCATCAATCTTCAACCCGTAAAAAATAATAAAGTGGTTTGGGACCTGAACCTGAATGCTACTTATAATGAAAACAAGATCACTAATCTAACAGCTGTTCCTAATCCGAATTACCCGGGCAATCCATATTATGGAATCAGTGGAGGAACAGGGAACACTATTTTGATTAATACTGTTGGTTTACCAATTGGTTCATTTTATGTGTACAAGCAGGTATACGATCAGGAAGGGAAGCCTATTGATGGACTATTTGCAGACCTAAACAGAGATGGAGTTATTAATCAAAAAGATTTGTACCAATATAAAAATATTAATCCTGATTATTTATTCGGTGCAAGTACCAACGTAAAGATCGATAAATTCAATGCTGGTTTTGTAATGCGTGCAAGTCTCGGAAACTATGTATATAATAATACATTTTCAAGTACAGGTACAGTAAGAAATATTCTAAACCCGATCGGATACCTGAACAATGGATCAACCAATTTACTTGAATCAGGATTTTCTGGAAATGGTGATAAATTCTTCTTATCTGATTACTACATCCAGAATGCATCTTTCCTGAGAATGGATAATGCTTACATAAATTACCTGGTTGGAAAAGTACTCCATAATTCAGCTACATTGACTTTAAATGCAAACGTTCAGAATGTATTTGTAATTACAAAATACACCGGCCTTGATCCTGAAATTTCAAGTGGTGTAGATAATAATTTTTATCCACGTCCACGTATTTATAGTTTAGGATTAAATCTCAGGTTTTAAAATAATAAATAAAGTATAATGAAAAATAAATTCTCATATTTAATAATAATCGCATTGCTTGGATCAGGAATGTTCATTTCCTGTAACAAAGATTTGAATCAACTTCCAACTAATGGCTTAACGGCGGATTCAGTTTATTCAACACCGGCGGGGTATAAGCTTGCCTTCGCAAAAGTATACGGCAGTTATGCCCAAACCGGAAACAACGGACCTGGTAGCGGCGACATCCAGGGAATTGACCCCGGTACTTCTGATTTTTTCAGGCTATACTGGGGCGCCCAGGAATTATCAACAGATGAAGCAGTGATCAGCTGGGGCGATGCCGGAATCCAGGACTTTCATTTTATGAACTGGTCTTCAAGCAATCCTTTTACCCAGGGATTGTATTACCGGTCAATGTACCAGATCACTCTTGCAAATGATTTTATCAGGCAATCTTCCGATGCTAATCTCGCCGCCCGGGGAATCACAGGAAGCGATGCTGACGCAATTAAAACAGAGAGGACTGAGGCAAGGTATTTAAGAGCTTACCAATATTGGGTTTTAATGGATCTTTTTGGTAATCCTCCTTTCGTAACCGAAAAAGATCAAATTGGTGAAATTCCCAAGCAAATTAAGCGTAAAGATCTTTTTCATTATGTAGTATCTGAATTGAAAGCGATAGAACCGGATTTAAAGGCGCCGCGGACGAATGAATATGGCCGCGCGGATCAGGCTGCTGATTGGGCTTTGCTTTCAAGAATTTACCTCAACTCCGAAGTTTATGCAGATACAGTCGCTTATGATGCTGCCGCTTCGTATGCTAAAAAAGTAATTGACGCAGGCTATTCCCTAACTTCAAATTACAACTGGCTTTTCCTTGCCGATAATAACAAAAACACCAATGAATTTATCTTAACTATCAATTATGACGGTTTGCACACACAAGGATATGGTGGAACCACCTTTCTTACTCATGCGCCGGTTGGAGGAAGCATGACCCCTTCCAAATTCGGTATCAATGGTGGATGGTCTGGCGCCAGAACTACAAAAAATCTTCCAGCTCTTTTCCCTGATTATACAGGCAGTGCAGATTCAAGAGCTGATTTTTATACAGACGGGCAGAGTTTAGAAATTAATGATATTACCTCATTTACAGATGGCTTTGCCATTACCAAGTTCAAAAACGTAACCCGTGACGGTGCAAACGGTAGCAGCCTGGATTTTTCTGATATTGATATGCCGATCTTCCGCTTGCCGGAAATGTACCTGAATTATGCTGAGGCTACCCTACGCGGTGGTAACGGTGATAAAACTTTGGCTCTTCAATACATCAATAACCTTCGCGAAAGAGCTTATGGAAATTCATCCGGAAATATCGGTGCAGCGGATCTTACACTTAATTTTATTTTAGATGAAAGAGCAAGAGAATTGTACTGGGAAGGTTACAGAAGAACTGACCTAATCCGTTACGGTGAATTTACTTCTTCAAGTTATGTTTGGCCATGGAAAGGTGGAGTAAAATCAGGAACAGGCGTGCCAGCTTACCGAAATCTATATCCATTACCGCTTACCGATGTTCAGGCTAACCCGAACCTAGTGCAAAACCCCGGCTATTAATTTTCAAAAATAAATTATTATGAAACATATATTTAAAACTTTTCTTGCTGCCTTTGTAATTTTCAGCTTATGGTCTTGCAAAAAGGACGAAAATAAAGTGATCCTTAAAGGAGGTACTGCTCCCGTGCTTACTTCAACGGTTTCTGATTCGATCCCGTTATCGTACAATTCACAAAATGATCCGGCCCTTAAACTTACATGGACTAACCCCCAATACCAGTTTAATACGGGCATAAGTTCATTAAATGTGAGTTATAATATTTTGATTGATACTACAGAAGATTTTAGCAATCCGAATCTTAAAACTGTTTCAGTTGGCTCTGATCTTTCAAAAACATTTACACAGACGGAGTTTAATGATATTCTGTTGAATCAGCTACAATTAACTGCAGGCGTGAGCCACAAGATTAATATCAAAGTGAATGCTTTTTTGGGAACAGGTGCAGCTCAATTATCTTCAAATGTTATGTCATTGAATGCGACTCCTTATGCCATTCCTCCGAAAGTGAAACGACCAGTTAATGGCCAGCTATTTCTGGTGGGAGATGCAACAGCTGGTGGATGGAATAATCCCGTTCCTGTTCCAAGCCAACAGTTCACCCAAATCTCTTCCACACTTTATGAAATAACTGTTGATCTCATCGGCGGAAAACAATACTTGGCTATTCCTGTAAATGGCGACTGGAGCCATAAGTATGCGGTCAAAAACAATCCTTCACCATCAGGCGGAGATTTTGGTTACGATTGGTCTGATAACTTTCCCGGTCCTGCAGCCAGTGGCAGATATAAAATTACTTTGGATTTCCAGAGGGGGAAATTTACTGTAACGCCTCAATAAATTCATTTGAAAAAAGCAATAAAAATTAACTCATGAAATATTTATCAAAATTGTTTTTGGGATTGGTCCTTGCGGTAGGCTTCTTTTCCTGTATCAAGAAAGTGCCGGATCTTCCTTTTTATAAAAACGGAACAGCAACGCAACTAACTTCTTCCACGAATATGATCTCAACTGCACCTGCTGATTCGAATAAAAATGTACTAACGCTTTCATGGACAGATCCTAAGTATGCGCAGGATAGTTCCTTGTATAAATTTGTTGTGGAGATTGATTCTACCGGCAGAAATTTTGCAAAAGAATATAAGTTAACATTAAACGGTGCAAGAGATACTTCTTTCACCGGAAAACAAATAAATGATATTATGGCTGGCCTTGGTTTGGTTGCAGGAGTGGAATCAAGCATTGATGTCAGAGTTACGTCGTCTTACAATAACAATAATGAGGCTTACACATCGAATGTACTTACAATAAAATCCACGCCTTATATCGTTCCTATTACTGAAAAACCTTCTTCAAACAGTCCATTATCTTTATCCATTGGCAATGCGTCCAACAACGCGGTTACTTTTAGCTGGAATGCGACCGAATATGGCAACAATACATTTACTTATGCTTTGGAAGTTGATACAGCAGGTGGGAATTTTCAACATCCACAGGTTCTTAATGTGGGGAATGCATTAACGAAAGATCTAACGGTTACTGATTTAAATACGACAGCGTTGTTAGCGGGTGTGGCTCCTGGCGCCACAAATAATTTGCAGTTTAGGGTAGTTGCATATGAAGGAAATAATACGGTGCCATCCGTTATTTCGAATGTAACGAGCTTGAGTGTTACTACTTATCTTCCTTTCTTGTATTTGTGGGTGCCGGGAGATTATCAGGGATGGAATCCTGCAAGTGCTCCGCAATTAGGAGCTACTGTACCTGATCTGAACAATTATGAAGGTTATGTATATGTGCCAGCAGGCGGTACTAATGAGTTTAAGATCACCAATGCACCGGATTGGAGCCATATTGCTTACGGTGGTGATTCAACCACTTTGAGTTCTTCAGGAGGAAACCTGGTATGGCCTTTCGGTAGTGGATTTTATTATGTGAAAGCTAATCCTACTGCCTTAACCTGGTCTGCAACTAAAACTACCTGGGCGATAATAGGTGATGCTACACCAGGTGGTTGGGGAGCAGATACGCCAATGGCTTACGATCCTACAAATAACGTTTGGGTAATTAATTCAGTCGCTTTATCTGCAAACGGTTTAAAATTTAGGGCAAACGGTTCCTGGGATTCCAACCTCGGCGGCCCTCTTACTCAGTTAGAATATAATGGAGCAAACATTTCAATACCATCGGCCGGGAATTATAAAATCGTATTGGATCTTAGTAAACCACTAAAGTATACCGCTACTTTAACCAAGTTGTAAAATCAACGTTATTGATAAGAAAAAGCCGTCTCATTTTGGGGCGGCTTTTTTATGGAAAAGAAGACTCAAGAGAAATTCGATTTATTTATTTGTTCACGGTTACCAACTGAATAAAGTATTTTGCCTTAGGCAGATTTTATTATTTATTTCTGATTATATTTATCCGCTTTTTTTAGTATGATCATCTTACAACTTTGCTTGCTTTTTACGGGATAAAAACGTCTTACGATAATGTTTAGAAAAAGAATTGTTCCTTTTTTGTTTCTGCTGATCATTTTCTCTGCTGCAAAATCTCAAGTCAGGATTCACCAGAATATTGATGAAAACTGGAAATTCCATTTGGGAAATGCCTCCGATCCTTTAAAAGATTTTAATTATGGTATTGCAAATATTTACAAAAAAAGTGGTGAAGCCGGAAACACACCGATCAATCCCAAATTTAACGACAGCGCATGGCGAAATTTGGATCTTCCACATGATTGGGTTGTGGAACTTCCGTTTGTAAATTCTGCCAATTACGATGTATTGGCCCACGGTTATAAACCCGTTGGCGGTTTATTTCCTGAAACAAGTATCGGCTGGTACAGGAAAAAGTTTTTTGTAGATAAAAGTGATACATCCAAAAAAATATCTGTCCAGTTTGATGGAATCTATAGAAATGCAAGCATCTGGTTGAACGGTTTTTTTATCGGCCATAACAAAAGCGGATACATCGGGGTAGAATATGATATTTCTGATTTTGTAAAATATGGCGAAGAAAATACTTTGGTAGTCAGGGTGGATGCGACTCAATATGAAGGCTGGTTTTATGAAGGAGCAGGAATTTATCGTCATGTATGGCTGAATAAGACAAGCGATCTCCATATTAATTCAGACAAACTTTTTATCCATTCAAAACAATCTGGCAGAATTGCAAAAATAACTTCAGAAATTCCTGTCGTTAATGATCAAGATACTTTTACTAACGGTTATGCTTATACGTATATAACTACTAGAGATGATAAGAAGATTGCTGCCAGTAAAACAACAAATTTTGCGCTTTCTTCTTTTGGAAAAGCTGTGGTCAAACAAACAATAAACGTTTCAGATCCACATTTGTGGTCAATTGAAGACCCTTATTTATACCGGGTGATTACAATTTTGAAGTCAGGAAATAAAGTAATTGACAGCGTGAATACACGTTTCGGGATCAGACAGATTTCTGTAACTGCAAATGGTCTTTTTATTAATGGAAAATATGTAAAGATCAAAGGCTTTTGCAATCACCAGGACCATGCAGGTGTTGGAAGTGCGTTACCTGATTATTTACAATATTACCGGATCGGATTATTGAAACAAATGGGTGCGAATGCTTATCGAACCAGTCACAATCCGCCGACATCTGAATTATTAGATGCCTGTGATAGCCTGGGGATGATCGTTCTGAATGAAAATCGTTTACTCAATAGCAGCGATGAGTACATGAACCAGTTTGAAAGAATGATACTTCGCGACCGGAATCATCCTTCGGTTTTTATGTGGTCTATCGGCAACGAAGAAGGAATCCAAACTTCTTCAGCCGGAAGAAGAATTGCGATTTCATTATTGCAAAAACAAAAAGAGTTAGATCCGTATCGAACCGCCACTTATGCTTCTGATTTGGGAAATGTTTACCAAGGAGTTAATGAGGTAATACCGGTTCGTGGCTTTAATTACAGGATCAAGGGAATTGAACCTTATCATAAAGATCATCCCAATCAGCCAATAATCGGAACTGAAATGGCAAGTACTTTAACCACAAGGGGCATTTATAAACTGGACACCGTTCATGATTATTTGCCGGATCATGACATTACAGCACCAGCATGGGGGAATCTTGCTGAAGATTGGTGGAAACCAGCTGCGGAACGCACATGGTTTTTGGGCGGATTTGTTTGGACAGGTTTTGATTATCGAGGAGAACCAACACCTTATAAATGGCCAAACATTAGCTCTCATTTTGGTGTGATGGATGTTTGCGGTTTTCCTAAAAACGTTTATTACTATTACCAGGCGTGGTGGTCTGATAAAAATGTTTTACAAATCTCTCCTCATTGGAACTGGAAAGGCAAGGAAGGAAAGCCAATTGATGTTTGGGTAAATTCAAATGCAGACAATGTAGAATTATTTTTGAATGGCAAGAGCCTGGGCAAAAAAGATATGCCGCGTAACAGCCATTTGCAATGGACGGTTGCTTATGAGCCGGGCAAACTGGAAGCAATTGCGTATAAGCATGGCCGTAAGTTGGTCACTTCTGTTGAAACAACCGGCGATCCTGCAGAAGTTGTAATTACTCCTTATAAAACTACTATGCTTGCCGATGGCAAAGACGCAACGGTGATCAATGTGAGTGTGGTTGATAAACAAGGTCGTGAAGTTCCAACAGCTGATAATCTGATTCAATTTTCTGTAGACGGTGATGCAAAAATTATTGGAGTTGGCAATGGCGATCCAAGCAGCCATGAGCCGGATAAAATTTTAGATGGCAACTGGCAAAGATCTTTGTTCAACGGCAAATGCCAGGTGATATTGCAATCGGGTAAAATCCCCGGCCATATTAAATTCAAAGCAACTTCAAAAGGTTTGTGGGATGGAAGTACAGATTTAATTACTGTTAAGCCTGAGCAACCTTTGGGCATCGCTGATGATCCTTATCTTTTTTCAAGACTAGGCATTCATTCTACGGCAAAACCCCAAGGAAAAATCCTTGGTGCAGATATTTCATTTTTGCCGGAATTGGAAGCAAAAGGAATCAAATTTTTTGACAAAGGAGAACAAAAAGATGTGCTTCAGATTTTAAAAGATCATGGCTTTAATTATATCCGTTTGCGCTTGTTTGTAAATCCTGCGAATGACAGCGGTTATTCTCCCGGAAAAGGTTTTTGTGATTTGCAACAAACAATGCAAATGGCAAAGCGAATTAAAAAGGCAGGAATGAAATTTCTTCTTGATTTTCATTACAGTGATACCTGGGCTGATCCGGGAAAACAATTCATTCCGAAAGAATGGGAAAATCTAGATTTTAAAGATCTCGCAAAAGAAGCTCATGAGTATACCAAGAACATTTTGGATTCATTAAAAGCGCAAGGCACTTTGCCTGATATGGTTCAAACGGGCAACGAGATCAATCATGGAATTCTTTGGCCTGAAGGAAATGTTCAACATCTTGACAGCCTTGCAACGCTTCTGAACGCGGCACTTTCAGCAGTAAAGCAAGTAAATCCTTCGATTATTACTTTGATGCATATCGCGCTCGGCGGCCAAAATTTTGAGTCTGAATTTTTTCTTGACAACATGATCAATCGCGGTGTTTCATTTGATGCCATCGGTGAATCTTATTACCCTAAATGGCATGGAACTTTGAACGATCTTGATACGAATTTGAAATTGTTGCAAAAAAAATATAAGAAGCCGGTAATAGTTGCAGAATATTCCCAATTGAAAAGGCAGGTGAACCGCATCGCTTTTTCTTTACCTGGAAATGAAATGAAAGGCACTTTCATCTGGGAACCCTTGAACACGTGGGAATCTGTTTTTGATAAAGACGGCAAAGCGAATAAGTACTTGTATGAATACGACCACATCACAAAAGAATTTATAAAAAATAATCATTAAAACTTATAATTTAAAAAACGTAAATGAAACTTCACCTTATTGATTACAGCATCATCGGGCTTTATTTCCTGTTTGTTTTGGGCATTGGATTTTTATTGAAAAAGAAAATAAAAACGGCCAATGATTTTTTAATGAGCGGCAGAAACATTCCATTATGGATCACAAGTCTTGCTTTTATTTCTGCAAATCTTGGTGCTCAGGAAGTGCTGGGAATGGCCGCAAATGGTGCAAAATATGGATTGTACACTGCCCATTTTTATTGGCTCGGAGCTGTGTTCGCTATGTTGTTTCTTGGCTTATTTATGATGCCGTTTTATTACGGAAGTAAAGCACGAAGTGTTCCCGAATATTTAAAACTCCGTTTCGATGAAAAGACCCGGACTTTCAATGCCTTCACCTTTGCAGCAATGACAATCTTTTCTTCTGGGATTTCTTTATATGCTTTGGCGATGCTCATGCAAACAGTTTTGGGTTGGGATTTTAATGTGTCGATTTGGATAGCTGCCGGAATTGTTTTGGTATATACTTTTTTGGGCGGATTGACCAGCGCTGTATATAATGAAGTGCTTCAATTTTTCCTGATCGTATTAGGAATTGCTCCACTGGTTTTTATCGGCGTGCATCAAGCGGGCGGCCTTCATGGAATTATTGCCAATGTTGAAAATGCAAAACTGCATTTGTGGAAGGGAATGAGCAGTCCCACAACCAACCCGATGGGAACAGACGCGTTTAGTATGATTTTCGGTTTAGGTTTCGTGCTCGCATTTGGTTATTGGTGTACCGATTTTTTGGTGGTACAACGAGCAATGATTTCTCACAATCTGAACGACGCAAGACGCACTCCAATCATTGCAGCATTGCCCAAAATTTTTATGCCACTGATCGTAATTGTCCCGGGAATTATTTTGTTGGCTTTGCAGCATCAATTTACCGGCTTTGATCTTCCTAAAAATATTAATGGACAAACTGATTACAACATGACGCTTCCATTGCTATTATCTAAATTATATCCTAGTGGTATTTTGGGAGTCGGTATCACAGCGTTGATCGCTTCTTTCATGTCGGGGATGGCAGGAAATGTAACAGCTTTCAATACCGTATTTACTTATGATATTTATCAAAGCCACATTAAACCACATGCAAGCGAGAAACATTATTTAAATGTGGGAAGGGCAACGACAATAGTTGGAATATTGTTATCAATCCTTACCGCTTATGTTGCCCGTGGCTTTAACAGCATCATGGATTTATTGCAACTCGTTTTCAGCTTTGTAAATGCTCCTTTATTTGCTACTTTCCTTTTGGGCATGTTCTGGAAAAAGTCCACGCCCAACGGCGCTTTCTGGGGTTTATTATCAGGAACGGCAGCAGCGGCCCTCACGTATTCCTTAACGATGGCCGAGGGCAAAGGAGGCTCAATAGCTAACCTGCACACGTTTTATTCGGGAACCAGCCAAGCTTTTAATATTGCGTGGATTTCCTTCACGATATGTTTCCTTGTTACCTATGTGGTCAGTTTGTTTACAGAAAGAAAACCTGAAAATCAATTGGTGGGATTGGTATATAGCCTCACTCCACGGCAACAAGACAAAAACAAGATTTGGTATAAAAATCCAGTATGGCTAACAGTAATCGTAGCTACTATTACTATCATTTTGAACATCATATTTTATTAAAAAGTATAATTATGAAAAAATTCTTTGATCTTCGGTTTGTGATTGGTATGTTTTTTTTGGTTGTAGGAATCTTATTGCTGATTTATAGCTTCGTTAGCCCAAGCGTTGCACATCCTGAAGTGAACAGGTGGAGCAGTATTTTTTTTATTGCCTTTGCTATAATAATGATTCTGATGTCTTTTGATAAAAAACCGGAAGATGAGTTGTAGTAATGAGTAACGGAAAATAAAAATCCAAAATATTTGTTGGTTTGCTATGATTTTCAACTCTAAACCTTCACGTAAATTTTTCTGTTATTCAGCGCCAGCCGACACTCCAACAGAAGAGCATGTAGCAGATTGCGAATAAAAATGACTTGAATGGACCTTGCGCTATTAGCACAAAAAAATTTTTATAACTGATAAGTCTTTTGTAATTTTCCATTGTAATTCTTTTCTTTTTGGAAGTATTTTAATATTATCTTCTTCTAATAACCCAAAGTATAAGTAATAATATTTTTTCGATATTGTATAATTCAATCCTATTTCAAAGACCTTTTTAGCTGCCTTTTTATAAAGCGATTCTCCGGGATTTGATCTTGCCGCATGTGTGTTGAACAAGAATGAGAAAATGCTCATTTGAAAAATAGCCCATATTTTAATAATTCATTTTAAAATTAAAAACTGGTAGTCCAGGGATAATTTTTATTCGGCTTGTCAATTATTAAAAAGATTTTCACCTTCATAAACCACATTTAAAATGGCTAAACCAAATTCAGATAAAATAAGCGCTTTAAGGAAGCAGGCTTTTGAAAACTTAAATATTGACGCCAAAAAGCGCGTTATTTTATGCCTTGACGGCGGCGGAATGCGTGGCATCCTTACCATTCAGTTATTGAAAAAGTTTGAGGAAATCGCTGGTATTCCCTGTTATGAATTATTTGACATGGTATCGGGCACCTCAACAGGCGGAATTATAGCGGGACTAATTACAACCGGACATTCGGCAGTTGATATAGAAAAGATGTATATCAATTTGGTCACTGAAGTTTTCGATGAAAGATTGCTGGGAAACAGGTTTGTAAACCCGCCTGCCTTTACTAAAGAAAAATATCGCAGTTTACTAAAAGGAATTGTCAAGGATATTAATCTGGAGGATGCTTGTAAGTTGAATGACCTGGACGTAATGATTACGGCGCAGGATATAACGGCCTCGGAAGAAACGTTTTTCTCGTGTTTTAAGCAGGACGATGGAAGCTACTATGGTACCTACAAAAATGTTTTGTTGCGTGCAATAATGGAAGCCACCATGAGCGCTCCAACTTATTTTTATCCGCTTGAGCGTTTTTTAGACGGAGGAACTACTACATATAATAATCCTGCTCTGGCAGCTTTTATGGAGGGGGTGTCTTACAGCCGGGCAGATAAAATGGTCGATTTATCGGCTTACCAACTTTTTAATATTACTCTCTTTAGCTTTGGTACAGGTATTTCAAGGCAATTTATCAAACCTACAGAAACTCTTAATCCTCATGGAATTGATGTTGTATTTTGGTTGAAGTGGTTAATGGATCACATGGGCCAGGATGCAAGCGCTATGCAGGTAAACGCATTCCGCTCGCCTATGGTTTGCCAGACGATTGATTTCAGGCGTTTTCAGATTTCCCTTGATCCAACTGCAATCCTAAAAATTCCCAATATCGACAGTCTGAATGAACACAAGTATGGAAGTAAATGGTTACACGATTTAACTGAGGAAATGTTGGCAAATATTGATATGGCAGATGTCACAAAATTTGATTTAATGAAAGTAATCGGTCAACAGGTTGCGGAATATATTGTTCAGAGCGGAAACAATTTCAGGGAGGATCTGGTGGATACTAAACACAATGATTTGCTGGTAACTGCTTCCGGAGATATTACCCGTATCCAAAAACAAATGAGCACTCCGGAATGGCTGGATACTTTTAAAGTGTAAGAAACGATAAATTTTAAATTGTCTTTATAATGAATCCCATCACTACAATTGATGAATTGGATCAGATAATTGAATGGAGTTTGGCCAATCAGAGCCGTATTGGCTATTTCGCTGTTTTGATGACACTTGCTGTCAAGCAAAGTATAATAGCGAATGAATTCCAGGACGGCCAAAGAATGCAGCGGCTTGATATGATTGTTGGCTCACAGTATTTTGCCGCCTGGGATGCTTATGTGAATCAAAAAAAATGTTCCAACGCATGGCATTCTGCGTTTGATGCCTGCCAGAATTCTGGTTTAATTGTTTTGCAACATTTATTATTGAGAATCAATACTCATATCAATCTTGATTTGTGTATTGCCGCCGCGGAGTGCTGTCCTGGCAAAAGTATTTTCGGTCTTCAATCTGACTTTGAAAAAATCAATGAAATAATAGCAGCTCAGTCACAACTCGTGCAGGATAATTTGTGCAATGTTTGGCCACCTTTAAAGTTGTTGACCAACTTCAGTAATAACCAGGAAAAATCTGTTCTCAATTTTAGCATAGTTACAGCAAGAAAATGCTCCCGGGCAAACGCGATAGTTTTAGCCAATGTTGATAAAGCTCCAAAGGATGAGCATATTTCGCAGGTTGACAATATGGTCGTTGAACTGGATAAACAGTTTATTGAGCCGGAGAGATGGCTGGAATTCCTTTTGAAGCCGGTAAGAATAATGGAAGATCCTGACGTTGATAAATTGATTGGATTGCTTAAAAATTAATTGCATCGGTTGGTTAAAAAAAATGATTGTCTTTTTTATATAGTAAATCTTTTAAAATGAATGCCAACAAATACTTTCGAAATATCATCATCATTTTGGTCATGATAATTCATCTTTCCCTCGACTCCTGCACTACTACAAGAATCGTTGCGAAATATGATTCTGATACGTTTGCCAATAATCCTTTGCATCAAAAGACAACGTGGTCTTTTGCATGGGGATTAATACAACCAAAAGATATTAACCCCAAATGTGACAGCAGGTTTAATCACCTGGACCAGGTAACAGTAAAAAACAATCTTGGCTTTGCATTAATATCAGTCGTATCTCTTGGTATTGTGATGCCGCAAAGAATAGAATGGGATTGTGCGCCTTACAGTCCAGCAACTGATTCTTTAGGTCATAATTAAAAAATTATCAATGTTAACTCTTACTAATTTACCTGATGGCATTTCATTATTACCCATTACAAAATGGGAAAATGGGCATGAGAACTTTGAACATACATTCAAAGAAAACTGTTCGTTCAAATTAAGTATCCCTTCTTCCAATTCTGCCAATCCTTACCTGGATACGACCAAAAATTTTCAATGGCTTATTCAATACGCGGTTGAAAATGATATACAACTGCGCGCCCTGGGAAATGGATGGTCGTTTTCAGAAGTCGCAATTTGTGAGGGTGGGCTTGTAGATACTAAAGCCTTGCGACTTACTTACAATCTCAAAAACTCTTTTGTTGCACCAGAATATTTACAAAATAACGGAAGCTCCGGTGATCTCTTTTTTACAGAATGCGGTATAAGTATTCTTGACCTTGATGAGAAATTAGAAAAGGATTCCAATCCTAAAAGATCGTTGAAAGCATCGGGAGCAAGCAACGGGCAAACCATTGCCGGTTGTACATCTACGGGTACACATGGATCTGCATTTAATGTAGGCGCAGTGCACGATTCAATTGTAGGCTTGCATATGGTTGTAGGACCTGACAGGCATGTCTGGCTTGAAAAAAAATCAAAGCCTGTCGCTTCTGATGATTTTATAAAATGGCTCGGAGCTGAAGCTATTAAGGATGATGACATGTTTAATGCGGCTGTGGTCAGTTTTGGAAGTTTTGGGTTTATTCATGGCGTGCTTGTAGAAACAGAACCGATCTTTCTTTTGGAACAATATCGCACGGGCAATATCATTTACAATGACGAATTGAAGCAGGCGATGAATCATCTTGACTTTTCCACGATTTTGAATCAGCTTCCCTGCCCTCCATTAGCTCCTGGAAAAGAAATGTATCATTTTGAAATATTGGTGAACCTCCAAATGTTTGAGCCTGGCAATCCTAAAAAAGGCGTTTATTTTAAAACAATGTATAAGGTACCCTACCGTGATACCTACACGAAAATAACACAAGATGACAAAGGGTTTACCTATGGTGATGATTTATTAGGAGTGATGGAAACCGTACTCGACGGGCTGGGCGAGGATTTGTCTTCTTTATTAGTGCCCGGAATTGTCAATAAATTATTCCCTTTGGCATTTACTGCTAATCAAAGTATGACCGGAACCCTTGGTGAAACTTTTAGTAATACAAAGTTCAGGGGAAAAGCTGCCAGCGCCGCCATTGGAGTTCACACAGATAATGCAAGTACGGTGTTGGAAGAAATCGTTTCAATTAATAAACAATTTCCTTTTGCGGGAGCGCTGGCTTTGCGATATGTAAAAGGAACAGATGCGCTGCTTGGATTTACTCATTTTGATAAAACCTGTATTATGGAATTGGATGGTGTTGACTCAAAATTATCCAGAACATTTATCCAAAAAGTATGGAACAGGCTCGACGAATTAAATATCCCATTTACCATGCACTGGGGCAAATTCAATTTTGGCCTCACACCTATTTTAATGCAGAAAATGTATGGCGATAAGATCCCCAAATGGAAGGCTTGCAGGAAGCAGCTTTTGTCTGATGAAGTCCAAAAAGTATTTACGAATAAATTTATGATACAGTGTGAATTGAGTGATTAAAGCGGAACTGACATAGTTTGATTGTAGCTGTATTTTTCTATATCCTTTTTTGAAAATTAATTTACAACCAGGAAAAAATCATGACACAAAAACCTTCAATTCAAAAGACTGTCTCCATATCAACTTACCTGTTGATTTCTGCCGTGAGCCTCATGGCAGCGGTGGCGATTGGTTATTATTACTTTCATACCATGAGACAAGGAGGCAATGAGAAAATGGATGACAGAATTTTTTACCTGGTATTGGTGCTCTTTGGCATCGCTGCCAGCGCACTGATTTTTGGGATCATGAATTCTTACGCGAGCCTTAAAGGCATCCAGTCAAATGTTACTTACAAATTTACAGGGCCGGTAGTCGGTGTAATACTTACAGTGGTAGGAGGCTTTATGCTTCCTAAACCTCCAACTGACCAGTTGCTTTCTATAAGAGTATTTGACCAGGACAAGAACCCTGTTACAAAAGGCAATGTCACCATCACATTTCCTCATTACCAACGGTCAGCCTCCGTAAACAAAGATGGTTTGGTGGTTTTTCCGGATATTCCCGATGATCAGTTACGCAATAATATTGTTATCAACGTGGTAAGCGACGGCTACAACAAGGTAACGCTTGATACACTCCTTTCCAATTTTGACCCGATTAATCTTACACTTAACCAATCTAAAGTTATCCGGCTTTTGGGAAAGGTAGAAGATGCTGCTGACCGGCCTATCAGGGATGTTGAAGTGCAGGTGGATGGAACCCCTTATGCTGCAAAAACAATTAACGATGGCAGTTTTGATATACCAATTCCCGGTTATCATTTTGGTGATAGGATCACATTGATTACCTCACACCCGGCCTACGAGGATAAATCGAAAGAATTTGAAATTGAATCTGGCGAAATAGAGAACATCGAATTTGTGCTAAACCCTGTTGACGCAAATAATTCTAAAAACCAAAGAAAATGAAAAAAACTTTTTTTCTTGCCGCCTTGTTTACCATTATTTCCTTCGCTTCAAATGCGCAGGAAGTAATTATCAAAGGAACCCTGCGGTGTATCAACAATGGCGTGGCTACTTCTACCAGGGGCGCCATTAATATTGTTATTATTCCTTCCTTTAATCCGGCGGCGTCTGTAGCTACAACGACAACGCCCGAAGGTTTTTTCCAGATCAATACTGGCTGGAAGGGCAGCGATTTAAAAGATAAAGAAGTAACGCTTTATATCATTACCAAATGCAGCAGTTGTAAAAAGGTGCAGAGGGTTTTTATTTCAGAAGACCTTGATAAGCGAAATACTGATCCAACGAAAATGTATGTAACAGTAAAAAACTGGAAGGTGCTGGAGAATTGCGAAAAAATAGAGCTGCCTGATATCCTGTCCGAACAATTACTCGATTCAGCTCATCATTTACCGCCGCAGGACATCAGCGGCAAAGCGCCTGGAAGCCCGGCTCTGACTCCGGTTTCTTTTATTAATCTCTTTGAAAAGTTTGCCAATATTGCGGTTACTCAAAATTTCGGATTATTTAAAGTGATTGCTATTCATCCAGGAAAAATAAGATATGGAATATTTCTTCATTCTTCACCGATGACTAATACCGATAACACCGGATTTAATTTTGCTCCTTCCCGCAACCTTTCCGAAGCCGTATTTTGGAATGCTTCTTCAATAACTTTTACCAATAAGCCTAACAACATAAGCCTGTTAGCTAATTTTAAGAATAATATTAAACTCTCGGGGTACGAACAAATCACAAAGCAATTGTATGTTGGCTTAGGAGGAATTTATACAAAGCAAGATCAAATAAGCCAATTACAAATTATTGGAATAAGCGCCTCAAATAGTGATGAAATTTTTGATGGCGTAAATCATCCGGAAAAGTTGGAGGAATTTGCGGCGTTTTTAGCACCCGTTTATAAGATTAACAACCGGGCGAGCGTTGGCCTTACAGTCAAGTCAATCTGGCAACAATTTAATAATCCGGACCTGGTGGCAATGGAGCAATCCGGTGGAAGTGAAAATAACTCCTATGACTTTTTCCGGGATGATAGTATCAGGAAACAGGCTTTTGATATAGATGTTTCATTTAGTTATAAAATTTCCAACTTTTTACAGGCTGGTATTTCTGTGATGAATATCGCAGGAACCGAATTATATGGTGGCGAATTTATACCAGATTCAACGAATCAAACTTATGTAAACCAACGGGCTTATGGCCTTGGCTTGTGTTACAAAAGAGGCCGGTTAAACGTAGGTGCAGATGTATTATTGACCGATAAAGAATTTTATGATGCCTCTCTGGCCGTAAATTATGTTCCGTTTAATAATGCACTAATAGCCGCTGGTTATGCATTTAAACAGGAAAGTTTTTCGTTATCATTCGGGCTGAAGCATTTTAAGATTACCTATATTTACGACAACAGCCTTGTGATAAATGACTTCAGGAGAGCGAAGAGTAAAGTTTTTGATGGGAAAATATATTCGGGGTTTGTATTTGATTTTTGAAGTGTCTGCAGCTTTCCAAGATTGATAGTGAACCAAGAAATCCTGAACATTTCTATTTTCAAAGCCGAATCATTATTGCTTTTGCCCTTTTTTTGGTGAAATAATAATCTTTATTTATTGGTTTACTACAAGTTTCAGCATTTAAACCTTGACGTAAATCTTTCTCCTATTAAGCCACCAGCCTACGCTCCAGCAGAAGAGCATGTAGCAGATTGCAAAAAGGAAAGAGCCGAAAGGCCCGGGCGCTATCAGCTGAAAAAAATGAGTATTGACAAAACCAAACAAACTTTCATTACCAACGGGTATCATGAAAAGTATGATGACAAAAAGTTCTGAAAGGATATAAATAAATAATGGATTTCTTCCGAAGATCATGAAGAAATCCGGCCATCTGAGAGCTTTCCAGTTTTTCATTTCAATGATGTAAATCAAAGCCGAGATCAGCAAAAGATCAATCCCTGAAGTAAGCAAAACAAACGGACTTGTCCATAATTTTTTGCCAATTGGAAAAACAAGGTTCCAGCAAATAGCAATAAAAATAAGTAGCGATCCCACGAGCATTAGCTTTGAAAGGCATTCGAAAGTCTTCCCTTTTTTCTGGATAAATTTCCCCGCAAGAAAACCAATCACCACATTTACAATCGATGGAATCGTACTTAACCATCCTTCCGGATCAAAAGGGATTCCTTCTCCATGATACAGATGATCGTTGCCCATCAAAAATTTGTCAAAATAAATTCCGGCATTTCCCATCATACTAAATGGTTCAGCCGAATTCCCGAATGCCAATAAAATCAACCAATATCCGACCAAAAGAATGATGCTAATAAGGATCACTTTATTGGTAGACAGATATTGAACAATCAATGATCCGAAGAAATAACACAAGGCGATTCGTTGCAGAACACCCATAATTCTTGTGTGGCTTATTGGCGCCGATATCACGTTTCTGGCTGCATTTAAACGAAAAAATGGAAACCAATACATGAGATAACCAATCAGGAAAATCAAAATAGTGCGCTTAATAACTTTGGTAAGAAAAGCGGAGTTGCTAATAAGCTTATATTTTTCCTGCGAGAAACTCATTGCATTGCCGACTGCAAATAAAAACGAAGGAAAAACAAGATCGGTCGGTGTAAAACCAAACCATGTTGCATGTTCCAGCGGCGGATAAGGATTAGCGCCGCTTCCGGGAGTATTTACGATGATCATAAAACAAATGGTCATTCCCCTGAAAACATCCAATGCTAAAAAGCGTTCTTTAATTGACTTCATAATGAAGAGTTCTTTTGTAAACAGAATCTACCTGTCGGTTATTTTTGAATTGATGATCGATGATCCGTCGGGTGTAAAAAATACATCGCCATTTTTCTTTTGCAACACATTGCTGGAATCGACGTATTGAAAATCGAGATGATACCTGATCTCTTTTTTGAAATCAGGATTATCGCTTACTTCCAAAGTATCTTCTTTAAAACCTGTAATGTCATATCCGCTTACATTACGAAGCTGGCTGCGGATCTCATCTTTAGCCATTATTTGCCTTTTATCGCTATCGAAACGATGTGTCTCGCAGGAAAACAGAAGAGCTGAAAGAAAAATCAAAAGCGGAGTAATGTGCAAAAGGTTTTTAAAATGAACGGGTTTAATCATTTAAAAATTGATTTAATTTTTTCGGAAAATATTTATGGAAGGATCCGCGATCCTCAAAAAAGAAAGTAATATCAAGCAGGTTCAATTTATGTTTTTAATAAATCGTTCTCAAATGTAATTAATTAAATAAATCAATTGAGTATGATTTTCGCTTTAAGCGATAAGATTTCTCTTTTTTTATTTTTTTTTAAAACAGTTAGTTTTACGGTCAATCGACTTTTATGGCCCCAATAGCAGAAGATATTTTAGAATTTTTCAAAAAACACAATTCGGAAAAGGTAACCGATTTTCAAAAGTTGCAAAAATCCGGTGGAGATCGTGTCTATTTTCGAATCAGCACTGAAGAAAAATCTTACATCGCCACTTTTGATGAAAACATCCGGGAGAGCGAAACTTTTTTATACTTTACTGAGGAATTTTCAAAAATTAATGCGCCGGTTCCAGAAATTTATTTTATTTCTGAAGACAAGAAAATGTATGTGCAGCAAGACTTCGGGCCGGTATCTTTGCTGAACGAGCTGGAAAAACATGGCGAGAATGACTATGTTTTTTCGTTATTTCAAAAAAGTTTAAAAGCACTTGCAAAGCTTCAGATCAAAGGCCTGAAAGACCTGGACCTTTCTTATTGTCTTACATCAAAAAAGTTTGGAAGAAAAGCTATCCTTAGCGACCTCTTGTATTTTAAATATTATTTTTTAGATACGCTTAAAATTCCGTACGATAAAGAAAAGCTGATCAGTGATTTTGAAAAGCTAAGCATTTACCTTACCCGGGTAGAACACAAATATTTTATGTTTCGTGATTTTCAAAGCAGGAATATCTATGTGCAGGATAATGAAGTGTACTTTATCGATTACCAGGGCGGAATGAAAGGCGCGCTCCAATATGACGTGGCTTCTCTTTTGTGGCAGGCGAGAGCGAATCTTTCCGATGATTGGAAAACTGCTTTGCTGGAATATTACATGGATTGCGTGGAAGAAATCTTGCAGAAACCATTGGAACGGCAGCGGTTCATCAATCAATACAATGGTTATGTTTTGATCAGGCTCATGCAGGTTTTAGGTGCTTACGGGTTTCGTGGAATCTTTGAAAGAAAAGCACAATTCTTAACAAGCATTCCTTTGGCACTCACCAACATTAAATGGTTTTTGGGTAATAAAAATACCGGTATTGAATTGCAGGAATATGACCGCATATTAAACCTGATCGTAAAGGATGAAGTAATCAACAAATTTCGCCCGTTGCAGGCAAATGAATCAACACCTTTAGTGGTTACAATCAATAGTTTTTCTTATTTAAAATCCGGTTATCCAAAAGAGAAAAGCCAGAACGGAGGTGGTTTCGTTTTTGATTGCCGCGGACTAATGAACCCCGGCCGATTTGAAGAATACAAAGCGATAACAGGCCGGGACAAAGCTGTAATTGATTTTTTGGAACAACAAACTTCCATGCCTGAATTTATGAACAGCGTTTATACCATTGTTGATATTTCGGTTGAGAACTATATCCAAAGAAATTTTTCTTCACTTACCATCAGTTTTGGTTGTACCGGTGGTCAGCACCGAAGTGTGTATGCGGCTGAAGCACTTGCGAGATACCTTCGAAATAAATTCAAAGTAAAAATTCAAATGAATCATGTTGAACTGGAAATTCATGAATTGAAAGGTTTTGAAAATTAATTTTTATGAAAGCAATGATATTGGCGGCAGGATTGGGAACACGTTTGAAACCTTTTACTGAAAAGCATCCTAAGGCTTTAGCAGTGGTAAATGATAAAACAATTCTTCAAAGAAATATTGAATACTTGGCTTCCTTTGGAATAAAAGAAGTGATCGTTAATGTTTACCATTTTGCTGACCAGGTAACTGAATTTGTACAAAAGAATAAAGGTTTTGGAAGCGCAATTTCATTTTCTGACGAAACAGGAGAACTATTGGAAACCGGTGGAGGCATAAAAAAAGCTGCATGGTTTCTTGAAAAAGACCGTGCGCCGTTTATTGTGATGAACGTGGATATTTTAACTGATTTAGATCTTACAGAAATGATTTTGCAACATGAGCAAAAGAAGCCACTGGCTACACTTGCCGTTACTTTCCGCAAAACTTCACGTTATTTTTTATTTAATGAACAAGGGGAATTATGTGGGTGGAGGAATGAAATAACGGGTGAAGAAAAATTAAGCAGGCTTGCTGAAAATTACATTGAAAAAGCGTTCAGTGGCATTCATATTATTTCACCGAAAATTTTCTCATTAATAAAAATGCAGGGAAAGTTTTCAATGGTAGATGTTTATCTAGATCTCTGCAAAACCAATACAATTGCTGCTTTTGATCACAGTAATTCAAAGTTTATAGATGTTGGGAAACCTGAAAGTATTTTGAAAGCAGAAGAAATGTTTGAATAAAAAAGCGCAGGATCACGACATCTTTTGGTTCTGTGAAAATAAAATATTTTAAAGTTTGTTTGTTTATTGAAATAGTGACGTTATAATTATTTTTTACTAAACAATTGGCTTTTTGAAACGACTTTTACTTTGTCACCATCTTTAAGTGTTTTTGAAACTGCATCATAAGGTCCTGAGACCACTTCCTGTCCTTCTTTTAAGCCATCAGTTATTTCGATGTAGTTGATATCCTGGATATCAGTTTTTACTTTTTGCTTCTTCACTTTTCCATCCGGTTGAACCACAAACACAATTACATCAAGATCATTATCGCCTTGGTTGCTCACAGCTAACTGATCATTATCGGCAGGATTGTTCATTGCGATATTTCCCGTAGAATCATTTTTTTCTCTTGTGGTAACGGCATTTATAGGAATCGATAAAACATTCACGTGGGTTTTCGTTTGGATGTCTGCGCTTGCACTCATACCGGGGCGAAATGGGAATCTTTTTGCTTTTGGACCAGTTAATAAATCCTTGTAGGAGTCAGGATTTAAACGGATATATACTTTATAATTGGTTACATCTGTGCTTGTATTTGCGAGATCGCTTTGGGTAGCAGCGCCGTTGTTACTGCTGGCAATTTGAGTGACAACACCGGTGAATTTCCTGTCATTGTAAGCATCTACTTCAATGCTCGCGCTATCACCCAACCTTACTTTAGGGATATCATTTTCGCCCACATCTACTCTCACTTCTATTTTGGTCATATCGGCGATGCGCATCATTTCTGTTCCTGCCATCATTGAACTCCCTACAACCCGTTCTCCTTTTTTCACGCTTAATAATGAAACCACCCCATTCATTGGCGACCTTAAAGTTGCAAGGCTAATATCTTTATTGGCTTTTTGTAAAGCCGCCTGTGAACTTTGCACAGATGCCTTGCTTCCCTTCACACCTTGTTTTGCAGCATTAAGATTGGCCAGCGCTGTTTTATAAGCAGCATCCGCAGTGTTAAATTCATTCGTTGAAATTACTTTTTCATCATATAATTGCTTTTGCATATCATATGTTTTTTTTGCCTCGTCCAGCTGTGCTTCCAATGCACCCAAACCCGCCTTGGCATTGTCAAGCTGTGCTTCCTGTTGCTTCACAATAGCTGCTGCCTGGTCTCTTTGTGTCGCATAAATATCTCCATATATTTTGGCGAGTACCTGGCCTTTTTTTACGCTATCTCCTTCTTCTACATTTAGGTCTATAATCTGTCCGGAAATGTCAGGACTGAGCTTCACCTCTACCTCAGGATATACCTTTCCACTTGCGTTTACTGTTTCTACAATAGTTCTTCTTTGTACTTTCTCAGCTGTAACTTTTACTCCCTCATCTTTTCCCAGGACACCGGTTTTCTTTAACACCACCAGGACTACAATCAGGATGATTAGACTAATTATGATCCATTTGAGTTTTTTATTCATTTTTTATCGTTTGCTGTATTAATCAATTTTTTTTATTTAAAATTTAATGCCTCCGTCCTTATAATATTCCAGAACTTTCATTTTAAACACATAATCAAACCTGTTTAGCGCATACTGCAGTTTTGCAGTAAATAAACTATTTTCATTAGTTATTAATTCGAGCGTTCTGAGCATGCCGGCCTGATATCTTTTCAAAGCATAATCATATGTTTTTTGTGCTGCATCCGCCGCTCTTGAAGTGGAAGAAAGCTTCTGCATGGCAACAACAGCCGCATTATAAGCCTGGTAAATATTTTGTTTCAGGGTTTGGTTATCAAGCTGCTGCTGGTATTGAAGATTTTTTATGTTGATCTTTGATCTTTGGTAAACCGCCTTTGCCTGCCATCCATTAAAAATAGGAATCGAAATATTGATTCCGATCGCCTGCCCAAAGTTATTGCTGAATTGGGTACCGAAAGGATCTGAAGTGATGTAGCCACTTTTGGTTCCCCTTACGTACAATGGTTTTTGAACATCAATGTAGCCGCCGGAGTTATCGGTCACTACCAATCCGCTGGGAGCATACCCATTAAAAACCTGTGTGTAAGTTGGAGTTCGAAAATATCCATAATTCGAGCTAAGATTACCGAAAGCAGAAATAGAAGGATACAATGTTCCTTTTGCAGCAAAGCTATTTTTTTCGGCAGCTTTCAGGTTGTATTCATTTTCTTTTTGCAGTGGCTGATTTTGTAAAGCGGAAGCATATACATCTCCGGGTTGTAAATCGCCAATTGGCATTATAGGGATCAATTCCAATGGTGGCTCCGCAATATCAAAAGAATCAGCCGGGTCAAGGTTGAGGTAAGATTGTAAAACATATTTTGTTTGGCCCACATTTCCAATTGCTGCAATCAGGTTAGCGGTATCATTTGCCAGTTGCGATTCTATTTCTGTAGCATTAAACTGCGCCAACGCTCCCGCTGACACTTGCTTTTGAACAATTTCTAATTGCGTTCTCGATTGCTGTACCTGCACTTCTGCAATCTTTTGTTGTTCGCGCGCGAGCAAAATTTGTAGGTAAGTGTTAGCAACGGTTAATGATATATCGCTCTTTAATTTATCAGTTGCAGCTTTAGCAGCCTCCAACGACCATTGGTTAGCAAGGATTGTATTTTTTTTTGAAAACCAGTTAAAAATGTCAGCACTTGATTGAAGATTTAAGCCTACTGAAAAATAATTTTGATTTTCTAAAATTCCTGAGGATGGATTTTTAGATTTACCATAACTCAATCCTTCATTGTTTGAAAAATTTAAATTCGGTATTTCCGAAAGTCGGCTCTGTTTATAGTTAATTGCCGCAACATCCTCCTGCAAAGCACTTTGTTGAATAGAAATATTATGATCCACCGCATATTGAACACATTCCAATAAGGTCCATTTCTTTTGGGAAAAGGCGAAAGTGGAAATGAAAATGGAAATAAACAGTAATTTAATTTTGATAGACATAAAACAAAAATAATGATTGTAATGTATCGGAGAACAAGAGTTGGATAAGTGGTAAATAAAGAGAAATAAAAGTAATACGCTTCCATTTCAAACAAAATATCCCAAAAGCAAGCACTAGTTTTCGATGGTTGCAAATCCTCTTTTCAGATCATCGATGATGTATTCTGCATCTTCAAGGCCGACGTACATTCTTAAACGTCGATGGTCTCTTTCGGCAGTATTAAAATCTTCTTCCTTTACCGACGCACAGCCAGGAATAATCAGCGACTCATAGCCACCCCAACTTACAGCCATTATAATGTGCTGAAGGCTTTCACAAAAAGATTCAATTTCTTTTATAGAATCTGTTTTTATATAAAATGAAAACAAGCCGCAGGCCCCACTCATTTGCTTTTTAGCCAGTTCGTATTGTGGGAAATCCTCATCAAAAGGAAAGACAACTTCTTCCACTTTTTCATGTTTTTTTAAAAAGTTTACTACCTTTTTGGTTGTTTCTGAAATGCGTGAAAGTCTTACATGAAGCGTTCTTAAACCACGCAATAACAGCCACGCATTAAAAGGTGTAGTACCGGTTCCCATGTTCAAAAACTCACTGTTGAATATTTTTTCGAGCATGACTTTGCTTCCCGTAAGCACACCGGCCACAACATCACTGTGCCCGTTGATATATTTGGTGGCGCTTTGCAACACGAGGTCTATTCCATAATCGATTGGCCGTTGATAAAGTGGAGTACAATAACTGTTGTCACAAATGGTCGTAATCTTTTTTGACCTTGCGAGTTTACCCACGGCTTCAAGATCCTGTAGATGAAAGCTCCAACTGTTTGGTGTTTCAAGATAAATGATCCTTGTGTTTTCCTTGATCGCGTTTTCGAAATTTTCAATATTTCTTCCATCGACATACGTAACGGCTACATTGAATCTTGGCAAAACATCGTCAAACATTTTTTGTGCCCACGTGTAAGGTTTGTTTACCGCAGCGATGTGATCGCCACTTTTGACGTTCGCAAACACCGCGGCAAAAATGGCTGCGGCGCCACTATTAAAAACAAGGCAATCTTCAGCGCCATCAAGCGCGGCCATTTTTTGTGCAAATATTTGAACCGTTGGATTTAACCCCCGACTGTAAAGAAATGTGGATGCTTCATTTTCAAACGCATTTCTTAAATCTGATACTTTTTTAAAAGCAAAATTGCTTGTCTGGATTATGGGAGGCGCAATCGCATTAAAATACTCTTCCCGGTTTTCACCAAGTTCATTTAAGATTTCAGTTATTGTTTTTGCATCCATAAAAACTTTTATTGTGAGGAAATTAGCAGAGGATTTATTTAATTAAAACGATTTTCTCAAAAGAACCTCTCAGTAACTTTTAATCAGAAAGATAGAAATTAATTGTGAGTTACATTTGTATTTCTAATAATTCCCCATGAAAAAAATATGGATTCTTATTTTGTTTTTTTCTACCTCTGTTTCTGCTCAAACAACTTCCAAAACAGATTCTGCGAAAACATTGGAAAACGTAATTGTAAATGCGTATGAACAAAACCACAGTTTGATTGATGTTGCAGCTCCAATAAGCGTTACGAGCATCGCACAACTGAACCGGTTTAGCAATATGAGTATCTTACCTGGTTTAAACATTACACCCGGTGTAAGCATGGAAGAACGTTCGCCGGGCAGCTACCGGCTAAATATTCGTGGCAGTTCATTGCGTTCTCCTTTTGGGGTACGTGATGTTAAGATTTATCTGAATGATATACCACTTACTGATCCTACCGGCAATACGTATCTAAACCAACTAAGCTTTTATAATTTTAATTCGATTGAAATAATTAAAGGGCCGGCAAGCAGTTTATATGGAGCCGGCATTGGTGGCGCTATGCTTATCCATACTTTACCGGCGAACTGGAACGATGGAGTTTCGCTTGATTATACAATGGGTAGTTTTAATACTAATAACATTAATGTCAATATAAAAACCGGAGATTTTGATCACGAAAATAGTTTCACTTATTCGCATCAAACAAGCGATGGATATCGCCACCAGGCTAAGATGCGCAGGGATATTGCTTCATGGGAAAGTTTGCTGAAAGTAAATAACAAACAAACGTTGCATGCATACATGTCTTACAGTGATCTTTATTATCAAACGCCGGGTGGCTTAACCCTTGCACAATACAATGCCGATCCAAAACAGGCAAGACCAGGCGCAGTACAAAACCAGGCAGCTATTTATCAAAAAATATTTTTGGCAGGGTTTAGTAATGAATACAAGTTTAATGATCATTGGCACAACACAACTTCTTTATATGGATCTTACGCCGATTTTATCAATCCAAATATAAGAGTGTATGAATATAGGAAAGAACCGCATTTTGGAGGCAGAAGTGTATTTGAATATAAAAAGAAAATCGAGAAAACGGACTTCCAGCTTGATTTTGGAACGGAAGCACAAAAAGGTTTTTTTAATACCAGGGATTATGGAAATAAATTCGGTGTTGCCGATTCAATACTATCTGATGATAATTTAAATAATTGGCAATACATGTTTTTTGCGCAGGCAAATTTTGAATTGCCACATGGCTGGACAATTACCGGCGGCGTCAGCTTGAATAAATCATCTATCCGCGATGTCAATCTTTCTGCCAAGCCTTCAAGTACCCAGCAAAGGGTTTTCAAAAACCAATTACCTCCACATTTATCGGTTCTTAAGCAACTGAAGAAAAATCTATCAGTATATACCAGTATTGCCCGGGGGTTTTCTCCTCCCACTGTTTCTGAAGTACTTCGCTCTGATGGATTATTTGGCACGAATCTGCAGCCGGAAGAGGGAATGGATTATGAAGTGGGTGTTAAAGGTGCGGTGCTTCAAAATAAACTGTTTTTCGATTTCAGTGGTTTTATATTCGATTTGAAAAACACAATCGTACAACGTATAGACGCTAATAATGTTTATTATTATGTGAATGCCGGTTCTACCAAACAAAATGGTGTTGAAACTTATGCTTCTTACCAGTTAGTTGATGCACCAGGTCATTTTATTAATTCAGCGAAACTATTTACCAGCTATGCATTACATGATTTCCACTACGGAGATTTTAAACAGCTGAATACTGATTTTTCAAAAAATAAATTGCCCGGTGCAGCGCCAAATGTAGTGGTGGCGGGTCTTGATGTAACATCAAAACCCGGCGTTTATCTAAACGTTACTTTTAACTATACCGATAAGATTGCACTCAACGATGCTAACACCGCTTATGCATCTTACTATAATCTGTTGGGTGCAAGACTTGGATACAAAAAGGAGTTTAATAAAAAGATAGGTGCTGAAATCTTTGCCGGGGCAGAAAATATTTTTAATGAAAA
>Ga0157371_10000251_pt1 | contig 74986 bp, 64 predicted proteins | sample C45metaG_FD_113462 | JGI IMG/M metagenome (GOLD analysis project Ga0157371, IMG submission 113462) | Corn rhizosphere microbial communities from Kellogg Biological Station, Michigan, USA - C4-5 metaG | ecosystem: Host-associated > Plants > Roots > Rhizosphere > Soil | place: USA: Michigan...
CGGCATATTTGCCGTTTTGCCTAACATGCAGAAATTGTTCAATGATAAACTGGGTATAACTTTCGATGGTGTTAAAACCGGTCAGTTTGCTGATTTGGGTAACACCAGTCGCCCGCTTACACCGGCCGAAAAACTGATCTTACAAAACCAGATCAACCATGGCTATGACGATTTTACCAAAGCCGTAGCCGAAGGTCGCCATAAAACACAGGCGTACATTAACAGCATTGGTCAGGGGCGCGTCTGGACAGGCGAGCAGGCTCTTGAAATTGGTTTGGTTGACCGATTAGGAAATATTGATGATGCTGTAAAATCGGCTGCTAAAATGGCTAAGCTAAAAAATTACAGATTGGTAGCTTATCCTGAACAAAAAAGCGTGCTGAACAAGCTTGGCGAAAGTTTCAGTATACAAATGAAAACCCGCATGCTCAAATCTGAACTGGGCGAAAACTACCCGGTTTATGAGCAGATTAAAAATTTAACCTCAACAATGCGTACTCCGCTGGCCAGGATGGAGTATGATGTGGTGATAAAATAAAGTTTTTGGTTCATAGTTGATGGTTCATGGTTGATAGTTGGTCGGTTTGGCCGTGAACTATTAGCCATGAACCATTTGCATTTTAGCATATTTCGCTATGAACTATCAACTATGAACCATTATCTATTCCAAACCTTTTCGTACTTTTATCACTTAATCTAATTATGGAAAATAAAACCATAGCCCGTAAACTTCGTTTGCTGTCACAACTCATGGAATTGCATGAGATCAACCCTTTTAAAATCAAATCGATAGCTAATGCGGCCTTTAATGTCGACAAGTTTAATGGTAAAATAGCCAGTAAAACTTTCGAAGAACTGGAGAAAATACAGGGCATTGGCAAAAGCGTTGCAGCCAAAGTGATCGAGCTGGTACAAACCGGTACCATGGTCGAGATGGAAGAGTTGATGTCAAGCACGCCGCCCGGTGTGGTAGAGATGATGGGCATTAAAGGCATCGGCGCCAAAAAAGTGGCTACCATTTGGCGCGAAATGAACATCGAAACCGTGGGCGAACTGTTTTATGCCTGTAATGAGAACCGGTTGATAGAAGTTAAAGGTTTCGGACTGAAAACGCAGGAGGATATTGGCAAAGCCATTGAGTTTAAAATGGCCAGCACCGGCAAGTTCCTGTATTCGCAGGTTGAGCCCGAGGCTGATAAGATATCAGAGAAACTGAAGTTTACTTTCACCAATATACTTTTTGAATTTGCCGGCGAATATCGCAGGCTTTGCGAGGTAGTGAATGAACTGATAGTGATTGTTGGCAGTCGCGATTGCGAGATGGCTTACAATACCATCCTGGAGTCTGACCTGGTAAACGAAATGAAGCCTGAAGGCGATCATATCGTCGGTGTTACTGCTAATGGCTTACGGGTAGTGATTTATGTGGTTGAAAAACGCTTCTTCTTTAAAACCCTGTTTGAAAAAACCGGTAGCGACGAACACATTAAAGTTGTTTTGGAGCGTGGCGGCAGAGATGCCGATCAGCCGGAAAGCGAAGAGCTCATCTATCGCAAAGCGGGCCTGCAATTTATCAAGCCGGAAATGCGCGAAGGGGATACGTTTATTGCCAAGGCTGCAGCAAATAATCTGCCGACATTAATATCGTACAACGATCTGCGCGGAACCCTGCATAACCACAGTACCTGGAGCGACGGTGTGAATACCATTGAAGAAATGGTAGCGTATTGTCGCGATCAGTTGAATTTGGAATATCTGGGATTATCTGACCACAGCAAAAGCGCGTTTTATGCCAAGGGCCTAAGTATAGAACGCGTACTGCAACAACATGAGGAGATTGATCATCTCAACAAAAAGCTGGATGGCTTTTATGTGTTTAAAGGTATCGAGTCGGATATTTTGAACGATGGGTCACTGGATTATCCGGACGAGATTTTACAGCGTTTTGATTTCGTGGTAACGTCTATCCACAGTAATCTAAAAATGAGCGAGGATAAAGCCACAGAGCGCCTTATCAAAGCTATCGAGAATCCATATACAACTATATTGGGCCACCCAACCGGCAGGCTGTTGCTGAGCCGTAACGGATATCCCATCGACTATAAAAAAATAATTGACGCCTGCGCGGCTAATGGTGTAGTGATTGAGGTTAACTCAAACCCATTACGACTTGATCTGGACTGGCGCTGGCACCAATATGCTTTAGACAAAGGTGTTTGGCTGTCCATAAACCCTGATGCGCACCGTAACGAAGGCTTTTTGGATATGCACTACGGCATTATCGTTGCCCGCAAAGGCGGATTGTATAAAGAGCGCTGCCTTAATGCGCTATCGCTCGAAGAAATAACCAAATTTTTTAAAGACAAAAAGAAATAAGCCCGTGATCATACAACAACTCAAAGATCATCAGGAAACTATACAGAAGGTTATTGACACCCTGGTGCCCGATATCGAGCGCGCATGCCAGCTCATGACCTCGACCCTGCAAAGTGGTAAAAAAGTTTTAATAGCCGGCAACGGCGGCAGTGCAGCCGACGCCCAACACATCGCTGCCGAACTAAGCGGCCGCTTTGTAAAGAACCGCAAAGCTTTACCCGGCATCGCTTTAACAACCGATACATCGGCGTTGACAGCAATAGCTAATGATTATGGCTATGATTACGTTTTTGCGCGCCAGGTAGAGGCTTTGGCTCAGCCCGGCGATTTATTTATCGGCATATCCACTAGCGGCAATAGCGAAGTAGTATTGCGTGCCCTTAAAACGGCAAAAGAAATGGGCTGCCAGACGCTGGGATTATCAGGGCGTGATGGGGGAAAGATGAATGGCCTTTGCGATCTGAACATTGTTGTTCCGTCTGAATTGACGGCCCGTATACAGGAAATGCACATCCTGATAGGCCATATTCTTTGCCAGGCAATTGACGATCTGTACTAACCTTAAAATATCATGAGCGTAGATTTAGAACGTGCACTTTTAGCAAAAATCGGCGATCTGGAAGTCACAAAAGCTAAGGTAGACTTTTGGAAAAGCGAAGGCGACAAGGTTGTGTTTACCAACGGTGTATTCGACTTACTGCACATAGGCCATATTACTTACATGGCCAAAGCGGCCGATTTAGGCGACAGGCTGGTTGTCGGTTTAAATGCTGATAGCTCGGTAAAGCGTATTAAAGGCGAAAGTCGCCCGATAAACGACCAGGCTAACCGCGCTGCGTTATTGGCTGCGCTGTTTTTTGTAGATGCAGTGGTGGTTTTTGAAGAGGATACACCCATCAACCTCATCAGTACATTGTTGCCAGATATTTTGGTTAAAGGTTCAGATTATACCATCGATACCATTGTGGGCGCAAAAGAGGTGATGGCCAATGGGGGGGAGGTAAAGACTATTGATTTGGTTGAAGGCTATTCATCAACCTCAATTATTAAACGTATACAAGATCAAAGCAGCTAAAGTAAAAAGATGAAGATATTGGTGATCCGTTTCAGCTCAATGGGCGACATCATTTACACAACACCTGTTGTGCGATGCCTGAAAAAACAGCTGCCGGATGCCGAGGTGCATTTCATTACCAAGCCAGCCTTTAAATATATTTACGACAATAATCCTTACGTCGATAAATTGCTGCTGCTCAAGCCGTCGCTTAAAGAGACTATCAAAGACATCCAGGCCGAAGGCTATGATCATATCGTCGATTTGCACAATAACCTGCGTACAGCTATTATTAAGCTGAGTACCTGGATCCCGTCGTCCACTTATCAAAAACAAACCATACGCAAATGGCTTAGCCTGAAGTTCAATTTGAAACTGATACCGCCTGTACATCTGGTGGACCGGTATATGAAAGCCGTACAAGTTTTAGGTGTTAAGAATGACAATCAGCCCATCGATTATTATATCAAAGCCGAGCATCAGCTTAGCACACTTTTACCACCGTCGCACCAAAATGGTTTTGTAGCCTTTATTATAGGCGCCACGCATTTTACCAAGCGTATGCCTAACGATAAGATCATCAGTATTTGTAAAAAGATTGATTTGCCGGTGGTTTTGCTGGGTGGCAATGACGTTAAAGCTAATGGCGACGAAATAGCTGCGGCAATAGGCGAGAAGATTTATAATGCCTGTGGAATAACCTCGCTGGATGAATCGGTTTTCTTAGTATCGAAAGCGGATAAGATAATTGGATTTGATACAGGCTTAACGCACATTGCCGAAGCTTTCGACCGGCCGATTGTGTCTGTTTGGGGTGGTACCGTTCCTGAATTATTGGGCGTGCAGCCTTATAAGGTTAAGGAGGCTTTGGTGTCGGGTGTTGATATTGAATGCCGTCCGTGTTCTAAATTTGGATTGCCGGCTTGTCCGCTGGGGCATTTTAAGTGTATGCGTGATATTAATGAGCGTCAGGTTACAGAATTTGTAAACAATTAAGTTGATGAAAAAGATAGTATTGATAGTGCTGCTTTTCTGTTCAAGTATTTTATTTGTCCATGCGCAGCAGCTGGTTTTTGGCGGAAAGATTTCTGGTGGCATAGCCCGTCAGCAAATAAAAAACCCTGAAATACTGTCAAACGGCGATGTAAAGACTTTTAATGTTAAAGGTATAGTGCAATTGCCCCTTAAAAAAGATTTTTGGTTAGAAAGTGGCCTGGGCATAGCTAATAAAGGCGGTGTCTTTTATGAGGATGCCCTGACCACCACCCTGCACCTTACTTATCTAGAGCTACCTGTGGACCTGTTACACAAGTTTAATTTTACTAACCTGGGCAAGTTTTACGTAGGAGCAGGGGGATACATAGCCCGCGGCATTGGCGGCAAGATAGATTATGAAACACCGGGCGTTGCTACTACCGATAAATTGAAGTTTGGTAAAGACAATGACATCCGCAGATATGATGTGGGGCTTGACTTTACAACTGGCTTTGAGTTTCGAAACCATATGACTTTTAACATGGGCTATAAATTAGGCTTGAATAATATTGAATCAATACCCCAACAAGATGCCGGTACATCTGTTATGAGAAACAGAGAGTTTACTGTAGGGTTGGGATATCTTTTTAAATAAAAATATTATGAAAAAGCTGCTGCTAATACGCCATGCCAAAGCCACTCATGAAAGCGGTTATGTTGATTTTGAGCGTCCGCTGAAACCTTCGGGCCTGCAGGACGCGGCTATTATGGCCGGCCGGTTAAAAGCGCATCATATCATTCCGGAGGTATTGGTTAGCAGTCCGGCGCTGCGTACGCTGGCTACAGCCGACGTCATTACCCAGCACATAGGTTTGGCAAAGGCCGAAGAAATAAAAGATATTTATGATGCTACTACCGACGAATTGATAGATGTAATTACCCAACTGGATGACAAATATGAGTTTATCGGATTGGTAGGACATAACCCGGCTATAGGGCAGGTGTTGTATGATCTGTCGGGCCAGCTTAAAGATGTGCCGCCGGGCGCCGTAGGCTTGATTGAGTTTGATATAAATAACTGGGGCGACGTGCGTCCGCAAAGTGGTAAACTGACTTTCTACGATTCGCCTAAGGATGAAGCTTAATTTGAAGCACTGTTCATCAACAGCTCAACAATAGCAATATCTTCAGGAAAAGTAATCTTAATGTTTTTGTGGCTGCCATCAACCAGGTGGATATTTACACCCATGGCTTCAACTACACTGGCATCATCCGTAAAATTGGGCGTATAGGCCTGCTCATAAGCCTTTTTTATTTGTGCCGATTGGAAAGTCTGCGGCGTTTGCACCAGGTAAATCTCATCGCGGGTAAGCGCTATCGAAGTGCCGTTTTTTAACTGACGGATAGAATCGCGACTTTTTACGGCTACTACGCCATTGCCGTGTTTGGCGGCGCTGTCATAAGCCGCGTCGATGATTTCGGCGCCGGTCATAGGTCGCACAGCGTCTTGTACAGCTATCAGGCTGGGTTCATCAGCAGCAATCAAATCCAAACCATTTTTAACCGAATGAAAACGTGTTTCGCCGCCACCGACTAACTGGTGGGGGATGTCGAAATTATGTGTCTCGCAGAGCTGGGCCCAATACTCGTGATAGGCAGCAGGCAATACCAATATCAAATCAGGTTTTGACCGGCTGTTATGAAAAGCCAATAAGGTATGCATCAAAACCGGTAATCCGTTTAAAGATAAAAACTGTTTAGGGATAGCTGCACCCATACGCGTGCCTGAACCGCCGGCGACAATGATGGCGTATTTTTTGGGTGTAGATTTGAGATTTGAGATTTGAGACATGAGATTGATGGAGTAAATATCTTAAAATCCCCATAAAACAAAAAATGTGAGACCGTTTTCCAGTCTCACATCTCATATCTCACGTCTCAAATCTAATCTTAGATGATCAGCATGGCATCGCCATAACTGTAGAAACGGTATTTCTCTTTAACAGCAACTTCGTAAGCGTTCATTACGTTTTCATAACCACCAAATGCGGTAACCATCATCAATAAGGTTGATTCAGGGGTATGGAAGTTGGTGATCATTGAGTTAGCAATGCTGAAATCGTATGGAGGGAAGATAAATTTGCTGGTCCAATCGTTAATTGGTTTCAAAGTTTTGCTTGCAGAAACAGCCGATTCAATGGCGCGCATTGAAGTAGTACCTACGGCGCAAACGCGGCGTTTGTTCTCGATGCCTCTGTTTACAATGTCGGCTTGTTTTTGTTCAATGATGATCTGCTCTGAGTCCATTTTGTGTTTGGTCAGATCCTCCACCTCAACCGGGCGGAAGGTGCCTAAGCCAACGTGCAGGGTAACCTCAGCAAATTCAACACCTTTCAGTTCAAGGCGTTTCATCAGCTCGCGGCTAAAGTGTAAGCCGGCGGTAGGAGCAGCAACGGCACCTTCGTGTTTAGCGAAGATGGTTTGGTAGCGCTCTTTATCTTCGGCAGTAGCTTTACGTTTAATGTATTTTGGTAGCGGGGTTTCGCCCAAAATTTCTACATTACGGCGGAACTCCTCGTCAGTACCATCAAATAAGAAACGGATAGTACGGCCACGAGAAGTAGTATTGTCAACAACTTCGGCAATCAACAAGTCGTCATCACCAAAATATAATTTATTACCTACGCGTATTTTACGGGCAGGGTCAACCAAAACGTCCCATAAGCGAAGCTCTTTGTTGAGCTCGCGCAGCAAAAATACCTCAATGGTAGCGCCGGTTTTTTCTTTATTACCATACATACGCGCCGGAAATACTTTGGTGTTGTTAAGGATCATTACGTCCTTATCATCAAAATAGTCCAGTACGTCTTTGAATACTTTATGCTCAATTTTTCCTGAATCTTTGTGCAATACCATCAGGCGCGATTCGTCGCGAACGTCAGACGGGTTATGTGCAATTAATGACTCCGGTAAATTGAATTTAAATTGAGATAATTTCATGCTTGTGTTTATGAATTTTCAAGGGCGCAAATGTACAAATATATTTGGTGATTTTACCGATTTATTGTATAGATTACACCTATATGTTATTTGGGTAAATTGGCTTATGCAAAGTGTATTAGGTTTATTGTTTTTTGCTGTAACTTAACCGCAATATAAACATCTAATACTATATAACACCAATTTTTTAATAGAGTTTAAAATCAATTAAAATTGGTGCAATCAATAATAATAAATCGGTGAAATCGTCATAAATGATATTTTTAAAACTTTTCAGAGAAAGCTTTCTGTTTGCCTTTGATGCGCTGCGCCAAAACCGTTTGCGTACGCTGTTGTCGTTGCTGGGAGTTACCATAGGTATTTTTACCATTATTGCCGTTTTTTCGGCGGTTGATACCTTGCGCGACAATCTGCAGCAAAGCGTTGACAAACTTGGCAGCAACAGTGTGTATGTTGAAAAGTGGCCGTGGACCTCGAACGGAGAATATCCATGGTGGAAATATATGCAGCGCCCCGTACCTAAGCTGCGCGATTTTCAGGAGTTGCAACGACGCAGCCAGGCTGCCGCAGCCATATCTTATGAAATCAGCATTGACAACCGCACTATAAAATACGGCAGCAACACGGTTGACGGTGCCCAAATTGATGCCTGTACCCAGGATCATGATAAGACCTGGACGGTTAATTTCCAGGATGGGCGTTATTTTACCGAAATGGAATCGCAAACCGGTGCGCCGGTTACTATGATAGGTAATGATATTGCCGAGAACTTGTTTCCGGGTGGTAATGCCGTCGGCAAAAAAATAAAAGTAATGGGGCGATATGTAACCATTATCGGCGTGTTTGCTAAAGAAGGTAATGACATGCTAGGGATATCTGCTGATAAACAAGTACTGCTACCACTAAATTTTGCCCGAAACCTGATTGATATTCAGAACGAAAGATATCGCCCGTCTATCATGGTGAAAGGCAAAGATGGTATCCCGATGGAAGATGTAAAAGGCGAACTAAGCGGACTGATGCGCTCCATCCGCAGTTTAGCACCCGGCGAGGACGACAACTTCGCGCTTAATGAAAGTACCATGCTGTCTGACCAATTGGATATTGTATTCAAGATCATTAACATAGCGGGTCTGATCATCGGTTTGTTTTCCATTTTAGTTGGCGGGTTCGGTATAGCCAACATCATGTTCGTGTCGGTAAAAGAACGCACCAATATCATCGGCATTCAAAAATCATTAGGCGCTAAAAACTACTTTATACTGCTGCAGTTTCTTATCGAATCTGTTGTGCTTTGTTTGATGGGAGGGATGATAGGACTGCTATTGGTTTATCTGGGCACGTTCCTGGTGAAATGGGGATCGGGCGTAGCCATCGTGCTTTACCTCAAAAATGTGATCATCGGTATTGGTACTTCAGTAGGCATCGGCATTGTATCAGGCATTATTCCTGCCTGGTTTGCTTCGAAATTAGATCCGGTAGAGGCCATTAGGTCGAATTGATAGCCCTCTCTAAATCTCCTCCGCCAGCTGGCGGAGAGACTTTTGTTTACTCGCTTAGGTTCCCACCCTACCGGGGAGGGGTAGGGTGGGGCAAAAACTTCAAAACCTTATCAAGCAACACACCCGGTACAAAAGGTTTGCTCAGGTAGTCACTCATGCCGGCGGCGAGGGCTTTGTTGTACGTCTCAGGCATAGCATCGGCGGTAAGGGCGATGATCGGAATATGGGGTAATTGTTTTTTGATGCTGCGGGTAGCTTCAAAACCGTCCATTACCGGCATCTGGAGGTCCATGATAATGAGGTCGTAGTTTTTTTGATTAACCATATCGATGGCTATCTTGCCATTCGTTGCTTCGTCAACACGGGCCTGCCATTTTTTAAGAAATCGGGAAGCAATAAGCAGGTTCATTTTATTATCGTCGACCACTAAAATGCTCATGCCTTGTAAATTGAACTGATTACTTATTAAAGCAGCGTTTGCAGGTTTTTGCTGCTCATTATAAGGGCGATTGAAAATAATATCAAACTCAAAAGTAGTGCCTTCGCCCACAACGCTATTCACATAGATTTCGCTGTTATGCAGGTTGATCAGCCGTTTAGTAATAGCCAGGCCCAAACCGGTGCCTGCCTGATCCTGATTGTTATTCAAAGCAAATTGCTCCTGTGTAAACGGATCAAATATCATAGCCAAACTCTCAGGCGCTATACCTACACCGGTGTCTGCAACTTTGAAATGTATAGTAATCTGGCTATCGTCAATCTGTGTGGCTTTTAAGCTGATGTCGATACGGCCCTTCGGTGTAAATTTAACCGCATTGCTTATCAGGTTATTCAGTATCTGGCTCAGGCGTATCTGGTCGCCAATTAAAAATTCAGGAATACTTTGATCGACGGTAAGGTCGAGCTCCAGATTTTTCTCGGCTGCTTTTGGTACAAAGCTTTGCTTGATTTTTTGAACCAGTGTATGGATATTGAACTTTAGTTCAATCAGCTCCAGTTTGCCGGCTTCTATTTTATTGTAATCCAGAATATCATTAATAATAGCCAGCAGGTTTTCGCCTGAAAATTTAAGGATGTTTAGATACTCCATTTGCTCGGGCCGCGGCGAATCTACTAACAACAGGTTAGTAGTACCAATTACCGCATTCATGGGCGTGCGTATCTCATGGCTCATAATGGAGAGAAAATCTGACTTGAACCTGGACGATTTCTCAGCCAGTTCTTTAGCCTCTATCAGCTCAATTGTAGCTTTTTGCTGATAGGTAACATCTTGTATAACTCCCGCTATCCGTTTTATCGAGCCATCGTCATTCAATACTTTTTTGCCTATGATAACGCGCAGGTACTTCAGGTTACCGGCAGGCGTAATGAGTCTGTGGTCATATTCTTTTCCCTCAGATTTGGTCAGATTTCGCAGAAATTTAGCGCATTCTTCGCGATCATTCGGATGTGCCAGGCTGATGTAATAATCAAGATGGTCTGCATCATCAGGAAAACTATCGATGTCTAATATTGAAAAAAGATTATCAGACAGGTAAGTATGATTTGTAGCGGCGTCAAACAGCCAATTGCCTATTTGTGCAATGGTTTGGGCCTCAATGAGCAATTGTTCTTTTTCTTTCAAATCTTCGCTGGCCTGGTATTGCTGGGTAATATCAGACAGCGATGCCGAAATGCGGTGGGTATAATTTCCATCGCGGTCAAATACAGGAGCTGCCTTGGCATTTAGCCAGCGCCCGGTACCAAAGTCAGACGGAAACTGCAGCGATATGGGTTTGCGGTTTGCGATAACGTAATCAAGCGCGTTGTTGTATTTTTCGGCTTTTTCTGCGGATACGATATCTGCCGGCCTTTTGCCAATCACCGTCCTGGGGTCGACAACACGGTCGGGAAATTCTTTGAACCAAATTTCAGGAGAATTGTTGAACCAGACATTTAAACAAACCTTATCTTCATTAAACTCAAAAATAATGTCCTCAAGTGAATTGAGGAGTGAGTTTAATTGTTGCGAGTTTAGCTGCTGCGGATTGTCTGCAAGGCCATCAGTGTACATTTTCACCGCATTACGTATATAGCGCTTATAGGTGGCCAGCATCCAAATAACCATGATGAGCAAGGCAATTAGCGGCAATCCCACACTATAGTAAAAAGAAATTATTAATACCGGCCCGCCCGTAATTACCATCAAATAGTAAAGTTTTTATGAGTACATCTTAAGCACGAATATAAACAAATGGCCGATTTTGTCAGAAATAGTTTAATAAGACAACTTTTTTACATTTCGCGACCATAGTTACGGCTGAATTATACGCAGATTGTATATATTTGTTGCACATACAAACAATCTTTCTATGTCTGCATCAGCACAACTAACTATAGGTGATAAAACATACGATCTTCCAATAATTGAAGGAACAGAAGGCGAAAAGGCTATTGATATTTCTAAGTTAAGAGACCAAAGCGGTTTAGTAACACTTGATATCGGTTATAAAAACACCGGGGCTACCAAAAGCGCTATCACCTTTTTAGACGGCGAGAAGGGGATATTGAAATATCGTGGTTATCCTATTGAAGAGCTTGCAGAAAAATCGACCTTTATTGAAGTTGCCTATTTGCTGATTTATGGCGAACTGCCAACTGCACAGCAGCTAAAAGATTTTGAATATGAATTAAGCCGCCACACGCTGGTGCATGAGGATATGAAGAAGTTTTTTGATGGTTTCCCGTCAAAATCCCATCCAATGGGTCAGCTTTCTTCTTTGGTATGCTCGCTGTCGGCTTTTTATCCTGAATCATTAAAATCAAACCAAACTAAAGAGGAGCAGAACCAAAGCATTATCAAGATGCTGAGTAAAATGGCTACTATAGTTTCATGGATATACAAAAAGTCATTAGGTCACCCGGTTATGTACCCGTTAAATAAATACGATTACGTAACCAACTTCCTGAACATGACCTTTGGCCAGATGACCGAAGAAGTTGTTATTGATCCGGTGGTGGTGAATGCCATGAATACCTTATTGATATTGCATGCCGATCATGAGCAAAACTGCTCTACCTCAACAGTACGTATCGTAGGTTCGTCTGAATCAAATATCTATGCTTCCGTATCTGCAGGTATCTCTGCGTTATGGGGCCCACTGCATGGTGGCGCTAACCAGGCAGTGATTGAGATGCTGGAGAAAATTAAAGAAGACGGCGGCGACACCGATAAATGGATCGCTAAAGCAAAAGATAAAAATGATCCTTTCCGTTTGATGGGCTTTGGCCACCGTGTGTACAAAAACTTTGACCCACGCGCCAAGATCATCAAAAAAGCATGCGACGATATCCTGGAAAAATTAGGCATCAATGACGAGGTATTGGATATTGCCAAACGCCTGGAAGAAGTTGCTTTGAAAGATCCATACTTTGTTGAGCGCAAACTGTATCCGAACGTTGACTTCTACTCGGGTATTATTTACCGCGCTTTAGGTTTCCCTACGGATATGTTTACCGTGCTATTTGCATTGGGCCGCCTACCGGGATGGATTGCACAGTGGAAAGAAATGAAAGAAAACAAAGAGCCAATTGGCCGCCCGCGTCAAATTTATACCGGCGCAGTTAACAGACACTATGTGCCGATTGAGAAAAGATAATATTGGGCTATAAACTCTGTAAGCCTCCGAATGATCGGAGGCTTTTTTGTTAGCCGGGATTTCAGGCTTAAGAAGTTTTAGAAACTTCGTAAGTCTAACACTCTATGAAGCCCCCGATAAGTCGGGGGCTTTTTATTTTAAAGTGGCGGCGGTATATGAAATATATGTTTGAGTTGCGATTTTTTGCCTACATTATTGATTACCTAAACGGGTATTGAAATCTGATATCACATTCTGATATTTTCTTAAAATACGATCCCATTCGTGGAATAACTCGTCTGATTTTACACTGGTAAGCGGAGCGCCCGAAAACTCACTCACCAGTTTTACTTTATAGGTCAGTGGTTCGCTTTTTGCAAGCTTGACAATCAACCTGGTTCTGATGGTATTTTGTGCGAAGCTTTGGATGCTCCAGGCTGTTCTTAAATAGGATGTCTCTTTGTCTGAAACCTCAATGGCATCAAAATAGTCGGTAACAACCTGGTAAACCCGTTTCCAGACATCCGTGGGGTCCAGTTTTTTATTTACCTCTATAGAAAAATCAATATTAGCCTGGTCTGTTTTAATTGATGCTTCTTCAGCATCATCTTTTTTCATATCGAAGAATTGTTTCCTCGGTGGCTCGGCCATTCCTTTTTTATTGCAGAAGCTTTGTTCATACTTTAAAAATCCGGGTTTAATTATTTTAACGTCCACGCAAGAATTGCTGGGGACCTTGATTTTGGCTCTGCCGGTACCTAATTGCTGACCATCAACAATTATTTTAGCGTCCGACTCGGATGTTGATATTTCAACAGTTTGAGCTCTTAGAGCAAATGCGCTCATTAAAAAACAAAGAGTAAGTAAGGTTTTAAATTTCATAATCGTGATAGTTTAAATATGCTTTAAATAATATGTTATAAAATATTTCCTTAATAAATCTAAGCTATAAATACTTAATTGTCAATGAGTTTTATTAAAATAAGTATTTTTCGTTATTGTAAATTTCTATTTAATAAAAAGCTATAATATTTCTATTTCATTATTAATATTACCTACGATATATAAATTAAGTGATGGGAGGTGTTAAACTATCTCATAAATTAAGTTATTGGAAATGTGTTGTTTACGTTTTTAAATGCCATCTTGCCCACGTCATTGCGAGGAACGAAGCAATCTCTACACACGCAAATCAAATAGCAAGGTGTAACTATCGCGCAGAGATTGCTTCGTCGTTCCTCCCTTACAGCAATGACGCTTGGTGGGTGGATAAAAGTCTCCAAAACAAAAACGGCCCCGATTTATCGGGGCCGTTCCATTATATCAAATAATAGTTATTAATCGCCATCCTGGCTGCTGTACAGATAGGTTTCTGTATTGCCAACCGGCAGCGTTACGCTTTCGCCGTGGCTTTGCTGCCACCAGAAGTGTTGGCGCAGCTTTTCGCGGTTGCCAATTTCATTCATGGTCTCAGAATCATAAAGGCGGCCGTTAACCATCACATATTTGATGTTATTGCTGTTGCGGATGTCGTCCAGCGGGTTTTGGTTCATCACAATCAGGTCGGCCAGTTTGCCGTTTTCAAGCGAGCCGATCTCTTTGTCCATACCCAGGTAAGAAGCGCCGTTTATAGTTGCGCAGCGAATGGCCTGCATAGGTGTCATGCCGCCTTGCCACAGCATCCAAAGTTCCCAATGTGCGCCCAGGCCCTGCAACTGGCCGTGTGAGCCTAAGTTAACCTTGGTGCCGCCATCAGCAATTTGTTTTACATATTTCGATACCTCGATGTGTCCGTACTCGCCATACTCAGATGTAGTGCGGCGACGAGAGCGTGCATCTACAATTGATTTTGGGGTGAAGTTAAGCAGGTGCTCATCTTTCCAGACCTCGGTACGATCATACCAGTAGTTTTCGCCAAACTGGGTGCCGTAGCTTACAATCAGTGTAGGGGTGTAGCCTGTCTTGCTGTCGTTCCAAAGCGATTTTACATCCTTATAAACAGGCCATACCGGTATGTTGTGCTCAATGCCGGTGTGTCCGTCAAGAATCATGTTCATGTTGGTAAAGAAAGTCGACCCGCCTTCAGGCACCACCTGCATCTGTAACTGTCGCGCAGCTTCAATAATCTGCTGGCGCTGTTCGCGGCGCGGCTGGTTATAACTTTTTACCGAAAATGCACCCACCACCTTTAAACGGCGTACAGCCGAAATGGCGTCATCCAGATTGTTGATCACCACTTTAAAATCGCCGTCGGCACCGTAGAGTATTGAACCGGTCGAGTAAACCCGCGGACCTACCATGCGGCCGGCTTTCAGCATTTCAGACTGGCTAAACACCATCTCTGTATTACTTGACGGGTCGTGCGCAGTAGTTACACCGTAAGACAGGTTAGCATAATAATTCCAGTCCTGCTGCGGCGAAATGCCATCCGGACTAGGGTGCAGGTGCGCGTGTACATCAACAATACCCGGCATAATGGTTTTGCCGGCAACGTCATATACCTTAGCGTCCTCAGGCACGGTTACGTCGCCTGTTTTACCCACGTTTACTATTTTGTTATGATCTATGACGATGGTACCCTTTTCAATAACCTGGTCATCTTTCATGGTGATGATACGGGCGTTGGTGAAGGCAATTTTGCCATCAGGCACATCGGTTTTTAATTTAAGGTTGATGTCGATGCCTGCGGTATCCAGCGGCGGGGTAGTACCCTCAACAAAAGGAAAAGCGTTATGGATATCGCGGGTGTAGTATTTTGGCCCTAATACCCACATTAACTTCTGGCTGTCTTTACTCCAATGTAATGATGTACCGGCGTCTTTAGTCAGTTTATTAAGCGGTAAAGCCTTATTTGTTGCAGACAGATCCAGCGGAGCGCCTGCGCTTACCATTGGCGTTACATAGCAGTTAAACAGCTCGGTAAAGGCTATCCATTTGCCGTCAGGACTTGGGGCAAACTGTGTGGCGTAAGTTGAAGTATAAAGCGTGCGCTGGTTGCCGCCATTGGCATCCATCACTTTAAAAGCCTTTTTACCATTTTCGCGGCTTTGGTAGTATATCTTGCTGTCGTCGGTTGAAAAAGTAGGGTTAATACCGTTGTCGATAATCATTGTCGGTGTGCCGCCGCTGGTTACCGGAATGGTATAAATACCCGGATTCACCCCAAACGAAAAGCCAAGCACCTCGTTACCCTCACCTTTGCGATAAATGATCTTATCGCCGTGGTTCGAGAATTTCGGAGTATAGTAATAGCCTTTTTCAGCCGTAATACGCGTTACTACGTGGGTGGTCAGGTCGACGGTATTGATTGAGGCTTTCAGCGCGTCGTTCCATGATACATAAACCAGTTGTTTGCCATCAGGGCTGAAAGATGGGTCGTATTCAAAATCATTCAGTGAATCAATACGCACAGGTACGCCTGAAGGCAGATCCTTGGTATAAACAAAACCGGCAGCGTTGAAGGCTATCTTTTTACCATCGGGCGAGGTGGTTACCTGGCGAATCATGCGCGCGGTAAACTCTTCCTGAAATACACGCTGCGGGAAATGCAGCGCTTCTGTAACAGATTGGGTAGTTGATACCTCGAACGGAATTTGTACCGCTTGTAACGAGTTGATATCTAAATTCCAGATCTTGCCCTTAGCATAAAAGATGATGTTTTTGCCATCGGGCGTCCAGTCAAAATTTGGATAAACACCAAAAATGGCCCAGGTTTCCTGCTGGTCGTGCGACAGATCGTCATATACCGGCCATTCTTCGCCTGTACCTAAGTTGCGCAGGTACAGTACAGACTTTAAGCGTACACGCTTAACAAAAGCCATTAATTTACCATCAGGCGATATCTGCGGACGGCAAGCGCCGCCTGCACCACCAGTCACGGTTTCAATATTGCCCGTTTCACGGTTAAGACGTTTAATGGCGTAAATACCTGCGTTAGGGTCCTTGCTGTATTCGAAAGTAGGGCCTGGTGTTACGTCCTCGCTCCAGTAAACATACTTACCGTCAGGCGATATAATGGGCTCGCCGGCATCCTGCTGGTCGTTTTTGCGTTTGGTAAGCTGGATACCGTCGCCGCCGTTTTTATTGTATAACCACATTTCGCCCGCGCCCAATGAGCGGGATGCGGTAAAGTGTTTGCGGGCCACCAGGTATTGTCCATCGGGCGCCCAGCTGGCGTTATTTAATAGTCTGAAGGTTTCATGAGTGATGGAGTGTTTATTGCTGCCATCGGCATTCATCACCCAAATATTGTCCCCGCCTTCTTTATCGCTGGTGTACGATATCAATTTACCGTCGGGGCTGTAACGGGGCTGTACATCGTACGATTTACCACCTGCCAGCAAAACGGCTTTACCGCCGTTAATAGGCATGTTATAAATGTCGCCCAGTATGTCAAAGACAATAGTTTTGCCATCCGGACTAACGTCAAGGTTCATCCAGGTACCCTCGTTAGTATTAATGGTGACCTTTTTTTGAGGGCCCGGTGGAACTTCAACATTCCACTTTGGAGCCTGTGCCTGTACAGCACAAGTAGCTAATAAAAATATAGAAGTTAGTTTAAGTAGCTTCATGAATTTGTGTTTTTTGCAACCGCTAATTTAAAACTATTAGTGCATTTTAGGTTAATCCTACTTAAAACCCATTATTATTTTAATAGTTTTGACACTGCCACGATATTTGAATGACCATACAGGAGATACTTAAAACATACTGGAACCATGATGCCTTCCGCCCCATGCAGGAAGATATCATCCAATCGGTATTGTTAGGGTATGATACGCTGGCGCTGTTGCCTACGGGTGGTGGCAAATCGGTTTGCTTTCAGGTGCCGGCCATGGCTAAAGAGGGGATATGCATTGTAGTATCACCATTAATAGCCCTGATGAAAGACCAGGTAGAAAACCTGAAACAGAAGGGGATAGAAGCCATTGCCATAACTGCCGGTATGAGCAAGCGCGAGATAGACATAGCGCTGGATGCCTGTGTATATAACAATGTAAAGTTTCTCTACCTGTCGCCCGAGCGATTGTTGTCTGAACTGGTGCAAGAGCGTATTAAATACATGCAAGTTTGTTTGTTTGCAGTAGATGAGGCGCACTGTATTTCGCAGTGGGGATATGATTTCAGACCGGCGTACCTGCACATTGCCGATCTGCGCGAAATACATCCCGAAGTACCTGTACTGGCCCTGACGGCAACGGCGACAGCCGAAGTCAGACAGGATATCCAGGATAAATTGCAGTTTAAAGATGCCCGCGTTTTCCAAAAAAGCTTTGAGCGTAAGAACCTGAGCTATGTGGTGCAGAACGAAGAAAATAAGTTTAAGAAATTGCTGGACGTTGTGAAGGGCGTTAAAGGCAGTGGCATTGTCTACGTGCGTAGCCGCCGTGAGTGCGCCGAGATTGCTAAGTTTTATATAGACAATGGTATTCGTGCCGATTTTTACCATGCCGGATTAACACCCGACGAACGCTCCAAAAAACAGGAAAGCTGGAAAGGCAACGCTACCCGCATTATGGTAGCCACCAACGCCTTCGGGATGGGCATTGACAAGCCGGATGTAAGGTTTGTGATCCATAAAGACCCGCCGGAGAGCTTGGAGGCTTATTATCAGGAAGCCGGCCGCGGCGGGCGCGATGAGAAAAAAGCCTACGCCGTACTATTATACAATAGCAGCGACCAAACCCGTCAGGAAAAGATATTTGAATTGAGTTTCCCTTCTGTGGACGAGATTAAGGCTGTTTATCATCACCTGGGTAGTCTGTACTCGGTGGCTTATGGAGCGGGCGAGGGGCTTAGCTTTGATCTGGATGTCGGAGCATTTTGTGCCAAGTACAAGCTGGACGTGGTGAAAACGCTGAATGCCCTGAAATTTTTGGAGCAAAGTGAATACCTGGCTTTTAGCGAGAGCGTGTTTTTGCCGTCGCGGTTTAGGTTTGAGGTTAGGCATGACGAGTTGTATAACTTCCAGATCCAAAATGCCGGCTGGGATGCTTTTGTGAAGACGCTGCTGCGGTCGTACGGCGGAGCGTTTGAGAATTACGTGCGATTAAAGGAGTTTGACGTCGCACGACGAGCAAACTTAAGTGTGCAGCAGGTTATAGAAGGGTTGAAGCAACTGCAGCAATTAAACGTTTTAACCTATCTGCCGCAAAACGACCAGCCGCAGGTTACCTACCTACGTCCGCGGCAGCAAAACAAAGAACTGTATATTGACAAGCGATACATTGAGCAGCGAAAAGCCATTTACCTGAAAAAAATGGAAGCGGTATTTACTTATTGTACCAAAAAGCAATGCCGCAGCCAGCAACTGCTGACTTATTTTGACGAACCCAATGCCGAAAAGTGCGGCGTGTGCGATGTGTGCCTTGAAGAAAAGCGCCGCCAAAGCGCTGTAGATATTACAGATGATATTACTAATGAGGTGGTGCAGCTATTAACTACCGAGTCGTTGGATATCGGCTCCCTTATATCATCCATGAAAACCGGGACCGAAAAGGAGCGCCTGGATACCGTCCGTTTGCTGCTGGATGCCGGTAAACTCAAATTTAACGGCGAACATTATTATCTGTAAAGCTCGCATAAGACAAACAAAATCATCCAAAGTAAATCTTTTATTGTCATCCACCCATAATTTTCTTTCCGTTTTCACCGATGTATTTATGGCGTTTACCGAGTAAAAACGGTGTTGTGTCGGTTTTGCGATAAGTTGCTGTAACCTAATGGTTTTGATGTCGTCTTATGGATGTATTTAAAATAATTAAACAATAAGATTCACAACAAAATATTAAAATCATGAAAACCAGAATAATCACACTGATCACCTTGTTAACTGTAGTATTAGGCGTATCAGTAAGTAGCGCCGCAACCTTAAAAAATGATGGTGGTATTCAAACACCGGTAGTTGTTGCTACTAACAACATCAATAAAATTGAAGCTTCAGGGAATGTTGAAGTTTACATTACAAGCGGCGACAAAGACCAGGTAAAAGTTTACGATAGATACTATGCTAATAATGCCTTTGTACAAGATAAAGACGGTGTACTGCGTATAGCCTCATATAACACCGAGAGACTGGTGATTTTGGTTACTGTTACCGATTTGCGCGCCATTACCGCGAATGACAATGCTATTGTTAAATCGCACGGTAAGCTGTCATTAATTGACTTTAACCTGGTGCTAAATAACCGCGCATCTGCACAGTTAAACATTTACGCCGTTGCCGCCAAAGTAACTTTGAATCAACGTGCCACCGCCGATATTTCAGGTAGTGTGATGGATTATGAGTCTGCCTACAGCCAATCATCAACCTTAAATAAAACTAACCTTACTGCAATTAACGCTGTCGAAAAAAATACTACTAAAGCCGCTGCTGCTGTTCAGACCGAAGAAAAGGTAGCGAGCTTATAACTGCACACACTTTTGCAAAAGTTCAATATATATTTTTAAAACAGGGGTTTAAAACTCCTGTTTTTATTTTATAACTTTAAGTAATAATTATATAAACTATTATAAATCAATATGAAACTGATTTTTAAAACTGCGTTGGCACTGTTTACCGGGATGGCTTTTATCATATCATCATGCAAAATGTCTTGTACAAAAGGTTCGGGCCATGTGGTTTCTGAAAATCGTAAAGTCGTTGATTTTACCAAACTCGATATATCGGGCAGCTATAATGTGGAGCTGGTGCAAGACAGCTCTCTGAATGTTTCTATATCTGCCGACGATAACCTGCTTAAACAAATAAGCACTGAGGTAAGCGGCGATAAACTAAACATCAAAACCGAAAACAATATTTGCCCAAGCGGCCAGATTGTAGTGACCATTGGTGTGCGGAATCTTGACGAAATAGATCAGTCAGGTGCAATAAATCTTACTACAAAAGGCAAACTGGTAACCAAAAACCTGGGCATGAATCTGGCCGGTTCCGGTAATTTAACCATGAACCTTGATGCTGCCAATCTTAATACCACTGCCAGCGGTACTGTTGAACTTAATTTGAAAGGACAAGCCACTTCGCACTCAATGAATCTGAGCGGTGAGGGCAAAATACATGCCTTTGATTTTGTAGTGGGTAATTATGATCTGGAAACTTCGGGCGCAGGCGATTTTGAGATTAATGTACTGCATGAGCTCACCGTTAACAGCAGCGGCGCCACAGAAGTTAAATACAAAGGAAATCCTACAACTATCAATAATAAAAAATCAGGAGTATCAACCATAACCAAAGTCAATTAACCCCGGGCAGCTAATGCCTCTTTAGGCTTTACCTGCATCCTAAATCACAATTCAATGAAAAAAGCAGTGAAAATTATTGCCTACGTAGCAATTTTTGCGGTGGTGCTGGTTGTTGCCGGCGCCTCGTACGTAACCTTTGCCTTGCCAAATGTTGGCGACGCCGAAAATATTAAAGTAGATATTACGCCCCAGCGTGTTGCCCGTGGTAAATATCTGGTTAACAATGTAGTGTCGTGTGTTGATTGCCATTCGCGCCGCGATATGAATAAATTTGCAGGCCCTATTGACACCACCATGCTGGGCGTGGGCGGTGGCAAGTTTACCGCCGATGAAGGTTTCCCGGGCCACGTAATTGTTCCAAACATTACCCCTTACAAATTAAAAGACTGGACAGACGGCGAGCTTTTCAGAGCCATTACCACCGGTCAGCGTAAAAATGGTGATCCTATTTTCCCGCTGATGCCGTGGCCATATTATTCAAAAATGGATAGAGAAGATATTTACGATATCATCGCTTACATCCGCACCCTGAAACCAATTAAGGCCGATTATCCAAAATCGACATTGGATTTTCCATTAAATTTCATTGTGCATACTATGCCTCAAAAAGCCACTTTAGGCAAACGCCCCGACCCGAAAGACACAATAGCTTACGGCGCCTACCTGGTGCAATCTGCTGCTTGCCAGGAGTGCCATTCGCAGGATATAAAAGGTAAATACATTGAAGGATTACAATTTGGCGGCGGCAAAGAGTTTGTGGTTAACGGCCACAAGCTGCACTCAGCAAATATTAGCCCTGACATGACTACAGGCATCGGCAATTGGAACAAAGAAGCGTTCCTGGCCCGTTTCAAAGCTTACAGAGACCGCGATAAAGCGGCAACACCGGTAGGTAAAAACGATTTTCAAACTATTATGCCTTGGTATAATTATTCCCGCATGACCGACAGCGACCTGTCTTCGATCTACGCTTATTTAAGGACAGTTAAACCGGTTAAAAATACTGTAGTGAAGTTTACGCTTTAACTAGTTGCGAGGTTCAAGAAAATAAAAAAGCCCATGCTCATCAACTGAACATGGGCTTTTTTTATTTACAGCGTTTATATTATTTATATAATCTAAACTCTTCGATTTGGAATGCGCTTGCAAATACGCTTATAATTCTCCAGCGATAGAAAGTATAAGGTTTCGGATTAGCTATCGGATAATAGAAGAATCTTAAATAACGAGTAGAATTTTGTCCGATTGCAGTAAGGTAATCAGCAAAACCTTTACCTGTTATCGGGGTCATCATTGTAGCGGGATCTGTGCTGTTGGCATCCCTGTGATCTATGATATCCCAGGTGCCATTGATACCGTCACTTGAGTCATTTGAACCCTCAATAACCCATTCTTTAGGGTCGCGGGTGCTTTCAGAGTCGTTACCGTTTTCGATAGCGTACATTTTAACAGTTGCCGGTGCAGGGAATTGCAGCCAGAATATTTCCGGAACAGGGAAAGCCGAATAAAAACCAAATTTAGTATTGGTATTACCGTCAATCAATTTAGGCGAGTTTTCGTTCGAGTTACCGGTGTCTTCATTAGTCGTACCAAAATTTATGCGCGATTGGGTAATATCGGTAACTATACCTTCAGGGGTAACGTTTCTGCTTACAGTAGCCTCGCTGCCTTTATCGGTAGTAATGGTTACAGAAAAGCTGTTGAAACTGCCGAAAGCAAAGGTAGTAACAGGGCTCAAATCGCTGCTGGTTGTTGTAGTAACGTTACTGGTAGACGGATCGACCGCGTTAAAGGTCCATGCAATAGTTTTGACATGGGCTTTTACAACAGCGCTGAATTGAAGTTGACCGGTGACACCTGTTTTTGTAGCAGATACCTTAATAATACTATCAGGCACAATGTTAATTACCACTTGTTTGTGCGAAGTTTGACCGGTTTTTGAGTAGCTCTCTAAATCGACAGTGTATGAGCCGGTAGCTAAATAGGTGTGCAATGGATTGGTTTGGGTGTTTAGCGTGTCGTCGCCAAATCGCCATTCTAACTTGGTAAAGTTTTCTGCAAGACTGTTAAATTGAAAAGTGAAGCCATCGTTTGGATCAGGAGTCACAGTGTAATCGGCGATAGGGTTCTTAATTACCGGATCGCTTGGTACCGTTACGCTATTTGTTTTGTTACATGCGGCAAAAAGGCCTACGCAACATAGCACGGCAATAGGTTTTAATAATGTTTTCATAAGTGTAAGTTTTTTGATTTTCATAAATGGTGTTTATTGTTGATAATTTTAAGTTGGTTTTAATATGATTGCGTTGCTGCTAAATCCCCGGAAAAATAAGGGGAAATAAGGTAGCGGTCCGGACGTAAGTCCTGCTTTAAAGAATAGCGTAAATTAGGAGGTTGTGGGTTTGCTTATCTGATCTGCCGGGGTTATGCAGATGTTAAGAACAATACGCCAATATTAACTACATGTTTTCTTTTATTATATATTATAACAAAAGAATTACACAAGTTCATTATCGAGCTTAGATCATTGATAGGCAAGAAGGTTTAATTTCAGGTCTTTGATTTTATACAGCAATACTCACATCTGCTTAATTAAAAATAAATTAGTACCTTTGCACCTCTAAATTTTTGGTCGCAGATAGGTGTGACTGTAAATCTGATACTAAAATAATAAAAATTATCAATAAAGATGAATATTACACAGGAAAAAATTGATAACCTGAATGCTGTTCTGAAAGTTAACATTGACGCCGCCGATTACAAGGAACGCGTTGATAAGGCTATTAAAGACCACGCTAAGAAAGCAAAAATGCCAGGTTTCCGCCCGGGAATGGTACCGCCATCGCACATTAAAAAAATGTATGGTAAAAGTATTTTGGTTGATGAGGTGAACAACCTATTGTCTGATACTTTAAATAACTACATCGCCGAGCAAAAACTGGACATTTTAGGTCAGCCGCTGCCAAAATTGGACGACAGCCAGCAATACAACTGGGATTTTGCAGATAACTTTGAGTTTAACTATGAAGTTGGTTTGGCTCCTGAATTTAATATCGATTTTTCATCAAAGGATAAATTAACCCAATACGTAATCAAGATTGACGACACTACCCTGGCCGAGCGTATCAAAAACATCCGCAGGAGCTATGGCAAAATGACAAATCCTGACGTATCGGCAGACGACGATGTATTATATGCGCAATTAACACAGCTTTCGCCTGATGGTTCTGTTTTTGATGGTGGCATTAGCAATACTGCATCAGTAAGAATTGAGCAGATCAAGGACGCAAAAATCAAAAAGTCATTGATCGGTTTGAAAAAGGAAGATGAGGTAACACTGGATATCCAGAAAGCTTTTGGTAACGAAGCTCCAAAAGTTGCTGCCATTTTAGGCATCGACGAAAGCGAAGCGGCTGAGTTGAAATCAAACTTTAAACTGACCGTTAAAAACGTTAACCGTTTAGAAGAAAGCGATCTGAACCAGGAGTTCTTTGATAAATTATTTGGTGCAGGCGTTGTTACTGACGAAGCTGGCTTTAAAGCTAAAATTACTGAAGAGCTGGAAAGCATGATGAACCAGGACTCTGACCGTAAATTGCAAAACGATATCTATACTTATAGCTTAGATAAAGTGAGCTTTGAATTGCCTGACGAGTTTTTGAAACGCTGGTTAAAAGCTACTAACGAAAATCTTTCTGAAGAAGAATTAGAAGGCGGCTACAAAGACTTTGCTCAAAACCTGAAATGGACCTTGATCGAAAATAAGATCATCACCGGCAATAGCCTGGAGATTAAATATGAAGAGGTTTTCGCGGCAGCTAAACAAAGCTTAGATGCCCAGTTCAGAATGTACAGCCCAACTCCGCTAACAGAGGAGCAATTAGGCCAATACACTGTACAATACCTGCAAAACAAAGAGAATGCTAACAAAGTATTTGAAGAAGTAAAAGCCCTTAAAACTATTGACTATATTAAGAGCGTAATTACTTTAGATAAAAAGGATATATTTTACAACGATTTTAAAGAATTGGCTAAGTAAGATATATCTGAAGCGAATAAGAAAAAGCATCCTCGAATAGGGGATGCTTTTTTGTTATAAGGTGTTGTCATTGCGAGCGAAGCGTGGCAACCGCAAGGAGGACGGAATGAACGTGCGCGGTTACTTCGTCGTTCCTCCTCGCAGCAATGACAAGTTCGTAACACGCTTTTTTTACTTTTTCCAAACTTTATAATAAAAAATATATTCAACTAACAACTATATTTATCGCGGGCCATCCCCGCATCACAACAAAAAGCAAATACATATACACATGAACAGTAATCCAGATAAAAACGAATTCAGAAAGTATGCTGTAAAACATCATCGTATTAGCAGCACTTACGTAGATAAATTTATTGGCGGTGTAAACAGAAGCAACATGCCAAACGGCATTGCTCCGGGTATAACCGGCATGACTCCATACATCATCGAAGAGCGCCCGATGAACATTGCGCAGATGGACGTGTTTTCGCGCTTAATGATGGACCGTATCATATTTTTAGGCGATGCCATTTATGATCAGAACGCTAATATTATACAGGCACAACTGTTATTCTTACAATCGGCCGATGCTAAGCGCGACATCCAGATCTATATTAACTCGCCGGGCGGCTCAGTTTATGCAGGTTTAGGTATTTATGATACCATGCAGTTTGTATCAAACGACGTTGCAACTATTTGTACCGGTATGGCAGCTTCAATGGGTGCCGTATTGTTATGCGCAGGTACTGAGGGTAAACGGGCTGCATTGCCACACTCACGTGTGATGATTCACCAGCCATCAGGCGGTGCTCAAGGCCAGCAATCTGACATTGAGATCACTTACAATGAGATCACCAAATTGAAAAAAGAATTGTACCAGATCATTGCCGACCACAGTGGCCAGGACTTCCAGAAAGTATGGGATGCGTCAGACCGCGACCACTGGATGATTGCCGAAGAGGCAAAAGAATTTGGTATGGTTGACGAAATATTGAGAGGTACCAAAACAAAGAAGTAATTCTACAGTTTTAAGTCTAAGTCCTGAGTGTTGAGCCGCCGACAAAGTAACTCAACACTCAGGGCTTTCGACTATGGACTTAGCACTATTGGTAATATCATACCGAATAATTAAATTTGTTAATTAACGTATATCACAATGAATAAAAATAGTAAAGAGATAAGGTGTTCATTCTGCGGCGCAGGCAAACAGGATTCACTGATGCTTATAGCGGGGCTGGATGCACATATTTGTGATAAATGTGTTAACCAGGCTAATGAAATATTGGCCGAAGAGCTAAAAGTACGCAAGGTTAAGGCCTCGCCAACTTCGCCAGCTATTCTAAAACCCTCTGAAATTAAAGCTCACCTTGACCAGTATGTTATCGGTCAGGACGATGCTAAAAAGATATTAGCCGTCGCTACCTACAACCACTACAAACGTTTAAATCAGCGTATTGATAAAGACGAGGTAGAGATTGAAAAATCAAACATCATTATGGTGGGCGAGACCGGTACCGGTAAAACTTTATTAGCAAAAACCTTAGCCAAAATATTAAACGTTCCTTTTTGTATCTGCGACGCCACAGTATTAACTGAAGCCGGTTACGTAGGTGAGGACGTTGAAAGTATATTGACCCGTTTGCTGCAATCCGCCGATTACGATGTGGCCACCGCCGAAAAAGGTATTGTTTACATTGATGAGGTAGATAAGATTGCCCGAAAAAGCGATAACGCTTCTATCACCCGTGATGTGAGCGGCGAAGGCGTACAGCAGGCTTTGCTGAAAATATTGGAAGGCACCATGGTTAACGTGCCACCGCAAGGCGGTCGTAAACATCCCGACCAGAAAATGATCACCGTTAATACCAGCAACATCCTGTTTATATGCGGTGGGGCGTTTGATGGTATAGAAAGAAAAATTGCCAACCGTTTGCGTACACAAACTGTGGGTTACAAATTGAAAGGTAATGACGGAGAGGTTGACTTGAAAAACCTTTACAAATACATTACTCCGCAAGATTTGAAATCGTTTGGTTTAATACCTGAGTTAATTGGCCGTTTGCCGGTGCTAACTTATCTGAACCCGTTAGATAGAGAAGCCCTGCACAACATCTTAACTGAGCCAAAAAACTCGCTGTTAAAACAATACAAAAAGTTATTTGAATACGAAGGGGTTAAATTAGAGTTTGACGACGAGGTGCTTGACTTTATTGTTGACAAAGCAATGGAGTTTAAATTGGGCGCCCGTGGTTTACGCTCCATCTGCGAGGCGATTATGATTGACGCGATGTTTGAGTTTCCATCTAAAAAAGATGTGAAAAAACTGAACATCACGCTGGATTACGCCCACGAGAAATTTGAAAAATCTGACCTTAAAAAGTTAAAAGTGGCTTAACAACAAACACATAGCCCCAGGCTATTTTTGTTAACAATAAACTTGCAGCCCTGGCTTAATGCCGGGGTTTGCTGTATAAAAAGGAATATTATGAATGAGGAACTACAAATAAAAAAGGAGGCAGATAGCCTTCCGAAAGTCAAAGAGGTAAGCAGTCCGATAAAGTCGGGCTTAAAAACCAAGGACGCCATTGTTACAAACTGGTTACCCCGTTACACCGGTCGCCCTTTAGAGGAATTTGGCGAATATATTATTCTTACCAATTTCTCAAAATACATACAACTGTTCTCTGAGTGGCATGACGATGCCCCCATAATGGGTATAGACAAACCGATGCAAAGTGTCACTGCTAAGGGCATCACTATCATCAATTTTGGTATGGGTAGTTCGGTTGCCGCTACGATAATGGATTTGCTAACAGCCATTCATCCCAAAGCGGTGGTGTTTCTGGGTAAATGCGGTGGCCTAAAACGTAAAAACAATGTAGGCGATTTGATATTGCCAATAGCCGCGATAAGAGGCGAGGGTACTTCAAACGATTATCTGCCGCCCGAAGTCCCGGCGTTGCCGTCGTTTGCATTGCAGAAAGCTATATCAACCACCATCCGCGACTTCTCGCTTGACTACTGGACCGGAACCTGCTACACCACCAACCGCCGCGTTTGGGAGCATGACAAGAAGTTTAAAAACTATCTGAAAGAACTGCGCGCCATGGCTGTAGATATGGAAACCGCAACCATTTTTACCTGCGGTTTTGCCAATAAAATACCAACCGGAGCGTTACTTTTGGTATCAGACCAGCCGATGATCCCAGAAGGTGTAAAAACAACCGAAAGCGATTCAAAAGTAACCGGCCAGTATGTTGAAACACACTTACACATCGGCATCGAATCGCTGAAACAATTGATAAACGGTGGTTTAACTGTTAAACACCTAAGATTCTAATTGGTGGGTGGGCAGTAGTGAGTAGTGAATAATGAGTGCGGCTATTCACTATTATCCAATCACTACTAACCATTTCACCACTCACTACTGCCCACTCACTAAAATCACTAATCCTATGTGGTACAATAACATACTCGAAACCATTGGCAATACGCCGCTGGTGAAATTAAACAAGATAGCTAAAGATATCCCGGCGACGGTACTAGCCAAAATAGAAACCACAAACCCCGGCAACTCCATCAAGGACCGCATGGCCCTGAAAATGATTGAGGATGCCGAGCGCAGCGGAAAACTGAAACCCGGCGGTACCATCATCGAAGGTACATCGGGCAATACTGGCATGGGCTTGGCCATTGCGGCGGTGATAAAAGGCTATAAATGTATTTTTACCAGTACTGATAAGCAGTCGAAAGAGAAATTTGATGCGCTGCGTGCCTTTGGCGCCGAGGTTATTGTTTGTCCAACGAATGTGGATCCTGAAGATCCGCGGTCTTATTATTCGGTATCGTCTCGCCTGGAGCGAGAGGTGCCTAACTCCTGGAAACCGAATCAATACGATAACCTGTCGAACACGGATGCGCACTATGAATCAACCGGTCCTGAGATATGGGAGCAAACTGAAGGTAAGATCACGCACCTGATTGCCGGTGTGGGCACAGGTGGCACCATTTCAGGCATCGCCAAATATTTGAAAGAAAGAAATTCAGCTATACAGATCATAGGTATCGATACTTATGGTTCGGTATTCAAAAAATACAAAGAGACCGGCGAGTTCGATAAAAATGAGGTCTACCCGTACATCACCGAGGGCATAGGCGAAGACTTTCTGCCGGCCAACGTGAACTTCGAGCTGATAGATCATTTTGAAAAGGTAACCGATAAAGATGCCGCCCTGATGACCCGCGAGATTGCCCGTAAAGAAGGCATCTTCGCCGGTAACTCAACAGGATCGGCCATAGCAGGTTTGCTGCAGATGAAAGATCGGTTTAAAGAAGGTGATGTGGTAGTCATCATTTTCCCCGACCACGGTACCCGCTACCTGGGCAAAATGTATAACGACGACTGGCTGCGCGACCGCGGTTTCTTGAAAGAGGAAAAACTCACCGCGCGCGATATCATCCGCAAAAAAGAAAGCCGGGAAATTGTGACTATCGATATTGAAAAGACGGTGCTTGAGGCTATTAATACCATCAAATCGTTAAATATCTCGCAAATACCGGTTACGCAAGCCGGCATGGTGATCGGCAAGATCACCGAGAGCGATATCCTGAATGCGTTGCTCGAAAATCCGTCGCTCAAATCGCATCCGGTAAAAGATATTACTACGGCGCCATTCCCGTTTGTAGATGCCGGCGCATCGATAGATAAAATATCAGGCATGATCAATAACGATAATATCGCCGTGCTAGTTGAGCTTGATGGCGAGATTGCCATTATTACACAGTACGATATTATTAATGCTATTTCCGCTTAGCGGACTCTCAATTTGTCATTGCGAGCGTAGCGTGGCAACCGCAAGTAGGACGGCCTGAACGCGTGCGGTTGCTTCGTCGTTCCTCCTCGCAATTGACAATTGCTTTTGGGCGTACAACCCTGTGCAAACATTCCCCATCATCCCCTCCCCAAAAACAAAATATATTTATAATCTTTGTACAGAGCGCGGGCCAATAAAACCGTAGCTGTAAACTATTAAATATCAGATATCAACCCATGGTGAACGCATTTGAAATACAGGGTGGCAAGCCGTTAAAAGGCGAAATTACACCGCAAGGTGCCAAAAATGAGGCATTACAGATCCTGTCGGCTGTATTGCTTACTGAAGAGAAAATAACAATCAGCAATATCCCTGATATTAAAGACGTAAATAAACTTATTGAGCTTTTGGGCGATATGGGTGTAATTGTAAATCGCCTTAGCGAAGACACTTACACTTTTGAAGCAAAAGATATAGATCAGGATTTTTTCCAGTCGGAGGCCTTTAAATCAAAAGGTGGCGGACTGCGCGGATCGATCATGATTGTCGGCCCGCTGTTGGCGCGCTTTGGTAAGGCATCCATCCCAAAACCTGGTGGCGATAAAATTGGCCGCCGCCGGCTGGATACCCACTTCCTGGGCTTTGAAAAGCTGGGTGCGCGTTTTAACTATAATCCTGAAGACGGTTTTTACAACGTAGACGCGTCTGATCTTCGGGGTACTTATATTCTGTTAGACGAAGCCTCTGTTACCGGCACAGCCAACATCGTAATGGCTGCGGTATTAGCCAAAGGTACTACTACTATTTACAATGCCGCCTGCGAGCCTTACCTGCAACAGCTTTGCAAAATGCTTGTCCGTATGGGCGCAAAAATTAATGGCATTGGCTCAAACCTGTTAACCATTGAAGGTGTTGAGCGCCTGGGAGGTACAGAACACCGTATGCTGCCTGATATGATCGAAATTGGCTCATTCATCGGCCTGGCGGCTATGACTGGTTCTGAGATCACCATCAAAAATGTACATTACCAGGAGCTGGGTATGATTCCTGACGTGTTTAAGCGTTTGGGTATCAAATTAGAGCTTAGGGGCGACGATATCTATATTCCCGCACAAGAACATTACGAAATAGAAACCTTTATTGACGGCTCTATCATGACCATTGCCGATGCGCCATGGCCGGGCTTCACGCCCGACTTGCTGAGCATCGTGCTGGTAGTGGCCATCCAGGCAAAAGGTTCAGTATTGATTCACCAGAAAATGTTCGAGAGCCGTTTATTCTTTGTAGATAAACTGCTGGATATGGGCGCTCAGATCATCCTTTGCGATCCGCACCGTGCTACCGTTATTGGTCTGGACAAACAAGTTCAACTTCGCGGTATCTCCATGACTTCGCCTGATATTCGCGCAGGGGTATCTTTATTAATCGCCGCACTATCAGCTCAGGGAAAATCAACCATTTACAACATCGAGCAAATTGAGCGTGGCTATCAGCATATCGACAAACGTTTGCAAGCTTTAGGGGCTGATATAAAGAGGATTTAATGGTGAGTAGTGAGTGGTGAGTAGTGAGTGGTAATTAATAACTGCCTTTTGACTGCTCACTACTCACCACTCACTACTCACCATTTTCACTACCAGACAAAAATAGCCACCGCACTCATGGCTATCATCAGGCCGTCTTCAATAATAGTTACGGTGCTCATAGGCAAGTTAAATACTGCACCCAGGCAGGCACACCGTATAGTACGTTTATTTAACACACTCTTTAGCACTCCAATAATGCTGATGGTCATTACCACTAACGTAATGCTGTTGGTTAATAGCGGGTACACGTTTAACGCGAACGCCAGACCAAGCAGCAGCTCAATAAAGGCATAAATGTAACCCCAGGCTTTTATTTTTCGGGCTATCACATCATACATGGCATAGCTATCGGCAAATCCGTACAGATCAAGCATTTTAAAAAACGAAAACACCAAAAAGAAGCCGGCCATAAATACGCGCATCGCTACCATACTCTGAAAGCCATTACTATCATAACCTGCAATAACCGATACGGCCAGTATATAAGCAAATATCAATAATATGGGCTTATAGGTTTGTAGCCAGGTTTTAGGTTCGGTATCTTCTTCCTGCAAATGGGCCGGATACCTATATGGCTTTTCGGTGAGTTGGTATTTTGGGTAATCTTGCAAGGCAGCCTGCAGGGTGGTAGTACTTACGTGCTTATCCATGGTTATGCTTGCTTCGCCTTTTTGCAGGTTAATATCAACATGTTTCACGTCAGGCACAGCCGAAAGTAGTTGCTGCACTTTTGCCTGGCAACCGGTACATGTCATTCCGGTTACTTGATAAGTATGTGTCATAATTTTTATTATTTACATACAAAAGTAGTGCGGCAGCTGCGCCTGTATTTTACACTATTTAGTGCATTAATTATAACATTTACAGGTCTTCAATATTGGTGCGCTTGTTGGCCTTAATGGCTTTGAAATAACCCGGCGTAAGGCCGGTGACTTTCTTAAATTGTGTCGACAGGTAAGCAACGCTGCTATAACCCAGTTTATAGGCTATTTCGCTCAGGGTAAGCTCATCATAAATAAGTAGCTCTTTTATTTTTTCTATTTTTTGGCTGATGAAAAATTTCTCAATGGTATTACCCTCAACCTCCGAAAATAAATTACTCAGATAATTATACTCGTAATTCATTTCTGTCGATAGGTAGGTGGATATATTCATGTTAAGCAGGCTATCACTATGATGTACTGCGGTGATGATCAGATTTTTTATCCGCTCAATTATCCGGCTTTTCCTGTCGTCAATAATTTCAAAACCAAGCTTTTTTAGTGAGGTGTCCAGCTTTGCAATATCACTTGCAGATGGCTCTTTATCTAATTCCACTTCGCCCAGCGTGACATTTGTCGGAGTAATGCCTTCATCAGAAAAAATCTTTTGCACCGCCATGATACAACGCCGGCAAACCATGTTTTTGATATAGAGTTTCATAGCCGATAAATTTAGACCTTTAAACAGAAAGCGAAAAATAAAAAGGTTAAACCCACCTTTCGCCTCATCCCTCAAGACCTTTTGCCTTTCGCCTTTTACCTTTCACCTCAAAAAAACCTTTTGCCTTTAATCTTTTACCTTTCGCGCCAAACAGCTACCTTTATCAAAACCGACAATAAACGTAAATGTCCTACCAAAACCGGAAATCGAGTTATACCAACTTTATACTCATTTTTGTGCTCCTGAAGATAGGCCTGAATTTGCTGGCCATATCAAACTTCGGTTTTCACCGCGACGAGCTGTTGCACCTGGCCCTGGGCGATCATTTGGATTGGGGATATAAAGAGGTACCGCCTTTTATAGCTGTACTGGCTAAACTCAGTACCACACTTTTTGGCGATTCTGTTTTCGCTGCGCGGATATTCACCACACTTTGCAGCGGACTCATTATCTGGCTTACCGGAAAAATCACTGTCGAGCTGGGAGGGAAACGGTTTGCCATTGCACTGGCCTGCCTGGCCATGATCTTCTCGCCGGCATTTACTGCCAGTGGATACCTGTTTCAGCCAGTGGTATTTGACCAATTGTGGTGGGTGCTTACCGTTTGGTTATTGTTGCGATACATTAATACCCATGCTGTAAAATATCTGTATTTTATTGGGGTGGCCATTGGCTTTGGCGTGCTCACCAAATACACCATGCTGTTTTTTGCAGGCGCGCTGATTTTAGGTTTGGCAATCAGCAAACAGCGCCGGTTACTTTTTAACAAACATGTTTTAGGAGCGATAGGTGTAGCGGTGCTCATTATTATGCCTAATCTTGTGTGGCAATTTGCGCACCATTGGCCGGTATTTACCCACATGGCTACACTGCAAAAAGAGCAGCTGGACTATGTGAGTCATTCAGACTTTATCATGCAGGAGCTGATGGTTAATGGCGTCGCTTTTTTTTTGTGGGTTACGGGGTTTTTCTTTTTGATATTCTCGTTTAAGCTGCGCAAGTATCTGTCACTTGCTCTGGCTTTTGTGTTGATATTTTTGTTTTTGCTGGAGATGAATGGCAAGCCTTATTACCTGTTTGGCGCTTTCCCAATGTTGTTTGCCGCAGGTGGTTACGGTTTTGAGCGATGGATAAAGAACAATACCGCACTACGTACAGCGGCTATTACCGCATTAACTTTACCTAACCTCATTATCTTCCCTACAGTATTACCTGTACTGCCTTTGAAGCCTACGCTTTCATTTTTTGATTTTATTAACACCCGGGCAAAGGCTATCAATTTCATAACCAGGTGGGAAGACCGTAAACACCACGCCACTACACAGGACTATGCCGATATGTTTGGCTGGGAAGAGATGACAAAAAAGGTAGCCCAGGTTTACCATAGCTTAACTCCCGACCAGCAAAAGCATACCCAGATATATGCCGACAATTATGGCGAGGCCGGTGCATTGCATCACTTTGCGGCGGCTTATAATTTGCCTGAGGTAGTATCGCTTAGCAGCAGCTTCGCGCTGTGGGCGCCAGACAGTCTGCACGGCAAATACATCATTTATGTAGACGACCAGAACGGCGAAAAAATAAAACGCTTTGCGCCCATTACTGATAGTTGTACCAAGCTGGGAGAGGTGACCGATACGCTTGCTGTCGAACGGCGGTCGGCGATATTGTTATTGGTAAACCCTAAGCCCGCTCTTAACGAGGTTTATAAGAAAGAACTGGCCGAAAAGCGAGCCCAATAACCGATATTTGAATTTATGCGCGGACTAAAGACCATCATTTTCCTCCTGATATCAAACACCTTTATGACCTTTGCCTGGTATGGGCACCTTAAATTTAAAGAATACGACTGGGGCAAAAACCTGCCGCTTATCTCCATCATCCTTATCAGTTGGGGGCTGGCGTTTTTTGAATACCTGTTCCAGGTTCCCGCCAACCGTGCCGGCTTTAAAGGCGATGGTGGTCCGTTTACGCTGGTGCAGCTAAAAACCATTCAGGAAGCCATAACGCTAACGGTTTTTATGATTTTTTCGGTCATCTTCTTCAAAACCGAGCGCTTCGCCTGGAACCATTTAGTTGGTTTTGGGCTGATTGTATTAGCAGTGTTTGTGATTTTTAAGAAGTGGTAATTCTCGTCAGTTGTCATTGCGAGCGTAGCGTGGCAATCGCAAATTTGCTTAGTTTCCTTGCGGTTGCTTCGTCGTTCCTCCTCGCAATGACATAGTAAAGGAGTTAAAGGAAACAAAAAAGGCCGCTCAATGCGGCCTTTTTGCTATCTCTTACCCCCGTTATTGCGGTTGCGCTGATTGTTATTATTGCGCTGGTTGTTGTTATTATTACGACCTCCTCCGCCGCCACCTCCGCGGTTTTGGTTGCTGCCTTTGTTGCGCTGGTTGTTATTGCTTTTCTCTTGCTGGCGATACTCAACTTTATTCAGGTTGATGGTTTCGTCAACCTGCAGCTCGCCGCGCGACATGGCTACCAGGTCGGCCAGAATAGTTTCGTCTGATACCGAGTCTTTGTTCCACTGCACGTAGGCCATCTTCATAAAGTTAGCAATCGCCTGTACCATGTGTTTACGACGCTCAGGCTCTTCGATGCTTTTAGCCTTGTCAATCATCAGCTCGATGGTTTTACCATAATGGCGGTAGCGTATACGCTGATTTGGATAGCGCAACGGCTCAGGTTTAAAATGGATAGCATCTTCGCTCGGTTTTGGATACGGCGAATCTACATCAATCTGGAAATCTGAGATGATATGTAGGTGATCCCAAAGCTTGTGTTTAAAATCGGCTACGTCGCGCAGGTGAGGGTTCAGAAAACCCATCAGGTCAATTACCACTTGAGCGTAGCGGTTACGTTCTTCTTTAGTCGGCAGGTTTACAATGTACTTAACCATGTTTTGTACGTTGCGGCCATATTCAGACAGGATCAGTTTGTTCCTGGTTGAATTATAATCAAAATTAGGCGTGTTATCTATAGCCATATCATTAAATGTTTTAAGAAAGTTTTAAATCAGCCAGGCGACTTTTCCCTGAAAGGAGGGCACAGGCGGCTAAAATTGAAAAATTCAGTTGTAAAGATGACGATGCGTCTTTACGGAGGTACAGCAAATATAGTGCAAAATTTGGAAGATGCAAATTTGGTGATTAGAGGTTGAAGATTAGAGATTGGTTTTGGTCTGCCTGTATTTAGAATATTGGGCACTCAGACACATAGGGTTGCGTCGCTAACAGATATTTCCTTATTTTCGTTTATGGTCTCGCAACTCATCATCACTCATATTGATATCTACCGTTTCAGCATCCCGATGGAACCGTTTACCATTGCGACCGGGACTATGGATCACGCGCAGAACGTCTTTATCCGTGTACATACCGATGGCGGATTTTACGGCGTGGGTGAATGCTCGGCATTCCCGATGATTGTCGGTGAAACGCAGGATACCTGCCTGGCCGTAGCGTGCGACTTCGCCAAGTTGTGGAAGGGCAAAGATGCTTTAGATATTCCGGCCCGTTTACAGCAGTTGAATGGTGCCATCGCCGGCAATGGCACCATAAAAAGTGCATTTGATATGGCTTTGTATGATATCGCTGCAAAACATGACGGCGTACCTCTTTACCGGTATTTGGGTGGCGAGCGCCGCGTGGTTGAAAGCGATATTACCATCGGCATAAACAGCCCAGAAGCTATGGCTCAAAAAGCTATCGACTTCCAAAAATCTGACGCCAATATTTTGAAGATAAAGCTGGGTAAGAAAGCGGTAGACGATGTTGAGCGCATTAAACAAATCCGCGCGGCTGTGGGTGCAGCGATGAAGATAAGAGTTGATGCCAACCAGGGTTGGAGTTTTGACGAAGCCGTTTTTGCCTTGCAGGCTTTAGGTAAGTATGATATCGAATTTTGCGAGCAGCCCATGCGTACCTGGTATGATGATAAGCTGCCTGAGCTCATGAAACGATCGCCGGTAAAAATTATGGCCGACGAAAGTGTGTATAATCACCACGACGCCCGTAAGCAGATTGAAAACAGATCATGCCATTACATCAATATAAAAATGGCAAAATCGGGCGGTATATTTGAGGCTAGGCAAATACATGATGTGGCCGCACGACACGGCATTGCCTGTATGATGGGCGGCATGCTGGAAAGCCGTATTGCACTGAGTGCCAAACTGCATTTTGCCTATAGCAGCCCTAATATTCAATTTTACGATATGGATACCTGTATGCTGGGGCATTTGGTCGACCCTTGCGTAGGCGGCGTGACTTATGATGGCTACAAGCTGAATATTGACGACACTCCGGGTATTGGGGCAGATGCTGACGAATCTTTTTTAGCCAATTGTGAACGTTTTACATTATAAAATAACTTGAAGAAACTTCTAGTCGCAGTTTTTACGCTGCTTGCCTGCAACAGCTATGCACAAACCGGCAAATTACTGCCGCCGTCTGGTTTAACCGTCGATTTGGTTGGCCATGCCGATTATCAGTCAGTAAATGGGTATGTCATACCATCATCGCCCAATAACTTTAAGGACAAAAAGGTACAATCAGTAATGATTGGCGATACCCACCCGGCTTTTGGCTGGGAGTTTAACAGCGCGGGAAAAAACGTGATGCAGGCAGCTTACCAAATTCTGGTTGCCGATAATAAAACCGCTATCAATACTCATACCGGTAACGTTTGGGATTCGGGTAAAGTAACGGGGATACAGTCGGCGGGAATAGTGCTTAAGGGAGCCGGTTTAAAGCCTAATACTGTTTATTATTGGACGGTGCGTGTTTGGAGCAACCAGCAAAAGGACCCGGGCGCTTACGCAAAACCGGTTATGTTTTATACTGACACAGTGTTAACCAACCATAAGCCTGCATATTATCCCACCCAAATCACTGAACAAAAACCGGCGTCGTTCAAAAAATATAATGGTGTTTACAAGATCGATTTCGGCAAAGATGCGTTCGGGCAGGTAAGGCTTAACTTGTTTGCTGATAGGGACAGCGAATCGGTAACAGTAAGAATAGGTGAGGTGTTAGATGCCAATGGCAACGTGAACCGCAAACCGCCGGGCACTATCCGCTATGCGCAATACGTGGTGCCGCTGCATAAGGGCTTGAACGTCTATAAGATCAAGATCAACAAAAACGCCGGGAACACGCGACCTCTAGCTATAAAGATACCTTCATACATTGGCGAGGTAACGCCTTTCAGATATTGCGAGGTTGAAGGCTATAATCATCAGTTAAAGGCTGATGATGTTACCCGATTATTTGCGCATTATCCGTTTAACAATAACGCAGCGCAGTTTCATAGTTCAGACACAACATTAAATGCGGTTTGGGAGTTGTGCAAATATTCGATGGAAGCTACCTCATACCTAGGCACCTATGTGGACGGGGACAGGGAGCGATTGGCTTACGAGGCTGATACTTATATCAATCAATTGAGCCATTATGCGGTTGATAAGGAATATACCATCGCCAGAAAAACACATGAGCATTTAATTACTACGCCTACATGGCCAACTGAATGGATTTTACAATCGGTTTTGATAGCCTGGAACGATTATTTGTATACCGGCGATATCCAGTCGGTAAAATATTATTATGACGATTTGAAAGCTAAATCGCTTACCTCGCTTGAAGATTCAACCGGGCTGATCAGTACGCTGAATGGTAAGTTGACTAGAGATGTGCTTGCTTCCATACATTTTGTCAGCGGTACTGCTATAAAAGATATTGTCGACTGGCCCCACGGCGCCGAGACAGATAATTTTGTGTTTACCAAGTACAACGCAGTGGTGAACGCGTTTTATTATCGCGCCCTAACCATCATGCAAAAACTAGCCGTCGACATGGGTAAGCCTGACGACGCCAAATACTACGCGCAAAAAGCCGCTGCGCTGAAAATAGCTTATCAAAAAACTTTCTTTGATCCGAAACAGAACCTGTTTGTAGATGGCGTAGGTACCAATCATGCATCCTTGCATACCAATATGCTGGCGATGGCTTTTGGTTTGGTGGATAAAGATCAGCAGCCGGCAGTTTTGAATTTTATTAAATCGAGGGGCATGGCTTGTAGTGTTTACGGTTCGCAATTTTTGCTGGATGCCGTTTATAAGGCCGGCGACGGCGATTATGGATTGAGCCTGCTTACCTCAAAAACTGATCGTAGCTGGTACAACATGATCCGCGTAGGAAGTACCATTACCCTGGAAGCCTGGGACAACAAATATAAACCCAACCAGGATTGGAACCACGCCTGGGGAGCTGCAGCCGGCAATATTATTTCGCGCAAGCTGATGGGTATTGAGCCTTTAACTCCCGGCTGGACTAAGTTTAGCGTAAAACCTCAAATTGGCGATTTAAAAAACGCCAGTATCGATGTACCTACGGTTAAAGGAACTGTCAAAGCCGCCTATCATCAGAACGGAAAGTCTTTTGAAATGGATGTGTTGATACCGGGCAACAGCAAGGCCGATATATACCTGCCGCTTAAAGTTAACAGAAAGTGGCAGGCGTTTATCGACGGCAAAAAAGTGGGTGCTACTCATTATGCCGCTAACGAAAAATCCTACGTCGTTAACGACGTAGGATCGGGCAGGCATCACCTTAAAGTGGAATACCTTTAGCGTCTATTTGCTCAGTTCGGCAAAGTATTTATGAAACAGTGGGATGGTTTCGATCCCTTTGTAGTAGTTATAAATATCATATTTTTCGTTTGGCGAGTGTAGCGCGTCGCTGTCCAGACCAAAGCCCATCAACACGGTTTTGATACCTAATTCAGCTTCGAACAGAGCAACAATTGGAATACTGCCGCCGCCACGGGTTGGTATAGGGGCCTTGCCGAACGATTCAGTAATGGCTTTTTGTGCTGCGCGATAAGCTACGCTGTCAGTCGGGGTTACTACGGGCTCACCACCATGATGAGGCGTTACCGTTACTTTAACGGATTTTGGCGCTATCTTCAGGAAATGATCGGTAAATAATTGGGTGATCTTTTCTGAGCTTTGATTAGGCACCAGTCGCATAGAAATTTTAGCGTTAGCTTTTGATGGCAATACGGTTTTGGCACCCTCGCCAATGTAGCCGCCCCAAATACCGTTTACTTCTAAAGTTGGGCGGGTGCCGGTGCGCTCAAAAGTGGTATAGCCTTTTTCGCCCCATAGTTCGGCGACGTCAAGATCTTTTTTGTATTCGGCTTCGTCATAAGGCGCTGCGTTTAGCTCTTTGCGTTCTTGCTCCGTAAGCTCAATTACATCGTTATAAAAGCCGGGTATGGCGATATGGTTGTTCTCGTCATGCAGTGAAGCAATCATCTTAGCCAGAATAGTCGCGGGATTAGCCACGGCACCGCCGTAAACGCCCGAATGCAGGTCGCGGTTAGGGCCAACAACTTCAACTTCCAGGTATGATAATCCACGTAGTCCGGTCTCTAACGATGGGTTCTCCATGCTGATCATTGACGTATCAGATATCAGCACCACATCGGCCTTCAATTTCTCTTTGTTTGCTTTAACAAAAACACCCAGGTTGTTTGAACCAACTTCTTCTTCGCCCTCAATCATGATCTTGATGTTGCAAGGCAGCGTATTAGTTTGCATCATCAGCTCGAAGGCTTTTATGTGCATATAAAACTGACCCTTGTCGTCGCAGGCACCACGGGCATAGATCTTACCATCGCGAATTGTTGGTTCAAAAGGAGGGGTTTTCCAAAGCTCCAGCGGATCTGGCGGCTGCACGTCGTAATGGCCGTAAACCAGTACCGTGGGTTTATTGGGGTCAATGATCTTTTCGCCAAAAACAATAGGATAGCCGGCAGTTGGACACACATCGACGTTATCGGCGCCGGCATCGCGTAGCTTTTGGGCCACATAATCGGCAGTCTTTAAAACGTCAGTTTTGTATTTTGGGTCGGCACTTACCGATGGGAAGCGTAGCAGTTCAAAAAGCTCATCCAGCAGGCGCTGTTTGTTTTGCTCTACATATTGTTTAATATCTTGCATAATAAGATCTGTTTTGAGCAAATATAGAGCTATTTAATAATTAACGGCTTGCCCCCTCCAAATCTCCCCCGGAAGGGGATACTTTTTTAGAGTCGTCCCTGCGGGGGAGGGTTGGGTGGAGCTTATAGGCATGGTCATATTTTAAAGCAATTTAACTATGTAAGCTGTTATAGATGAAGCGCTTTTTGCTATATTTGTTGTTCAAAATTTAAACTGTTGGCCCCTATAATGGATTATCGTAAGATAATTTTTATATCGTTTATTTTTTCCATTCTGGTTTTAACGGGACGCGCCCAGGCACCCGTGTGCAGTGCCGCATCTAAATTTTACGCTAAAGACAGCATTAACGTTACCACATTTGGAGCAAGTACAGTTGCGGGTGTAGGCGGCTTTTCTTTCCAGCCCGATTTACAAAACAATATAGAAAGTTGTTATACCGGAATCATCGTAACCGTTACTAAAAACGGCGTTGGCGGTGAAACTACTACCCAAGGGCTTCCTCGTTTTCCGGCTGCCATAGCCGGTCGCACAGGTTTTATCCTGATTTTAATGGGTGCCAATGATGCCGTCGCGTTAGCAGATAAAAAAGATGTTATAGCCACTACCGAGAAAAATATGCGATATTATATTGAAACATCGCTAAAAAACAAACTTATACCGATTATAGGTACCATACAGTATTTTAATGACAAAGGCGACCAGCGACTTAAAACGGCTAACTTATATGTGAGCCAGATCAATACCGTATATCGCCGCTTAGTGCGTGACTATCATATTTATCTGGCAGATATAAACAGAGCCATCGGTCGCGATTATATGTTGTACCAGGATTATGTTCACCCCAATGCTGCAGGCTATAAATTAATAAGCTATGTATGGTTTGATGCGATAAATCACGCTATCGAGGATAAGTTGTTGCTGGTAGGTCTTAATCAGAATTTCCCTAACCCGGCTATTGATCGTACCAGTATAGGTTTCAGTTTATCGCAGGCAGGGCATGTGGTTATTAACCTGTATAATGTTTATGGCAGATTGGTGAGAAACCTATATGATTCCTATCAGAATGCAGGCTATAGGGTAGTCAGCGTTCCTTTGGTCGATCTTGATCCCGGTATTTATATATATAGTATGCAGGTGGGCGGGCAGCTGTTCAGTAAAAAAATGATCGTCACGCGGTAGAAGTGAGTGAGTGATTTTTTTAAATAACTCTGGCTTTCTGCATCGTATCAGAAGCCCGGAAGAGTAAGAAGGTTTGTAGTATTTTCGCTAACGCGATTTATATGAGGGCTAAAAGTGTGGGTTGAGTTAGAATCTGTCGGCAGTACCTAAAGTGTTTTTTTCACCATTGCGGTCCGCAGTACCTAAAGTATTTTTCTCGCCATTGCGATCAGCAGTACCCAGCGTGTTTTTTTCTTTTACAGCAGTGGCTGCGAATGAAGCAGAAGCAATGCCGGATGAGAATATGATAGCTGAAGCGATGATTAGTTTTTTCATGTGATTATAAAGGTTACGGTCGTTATTTTGATAAGGTTGTTCCGGTTGTATTTTTTGTGAGTGATTAGAATTTGTCGGCAGTGCCTAAAGTGTTTTTTTCGCCATTACGGTCAGCAGTACCTAAAGTGTTTTTCTCGCCATTTCTATCAGCAGTACCTAAAGTGTTTTTCTCGCCATTTCTGTCAGCAGTACCCAAAGTGTTTTTTTCGCCATTGCGGTCGGCAGTGCCTAAAGTGTTTTTCTCGCCATTTCTATCAGCAGTACCTAAAGTGTTTTTTTCTTTAACAGTGCTAGCAGCAAATGAGGTAGAAGCGATACCGGTTGAGAATATGATAACTGAAGCAATGATTAATTTTTTCATGATCTTTATAGTATATGTTATAATAATATCGGATAAGGTTAATTTGTTTTGTATTATTTAATTAGAATCTGTCGGCAGTACCTAAGGTGTTTTTCTCGCCATTACGGTCAGCAGTGCCTAAAGTATTTTTCTCGCCGTTTCTGTCAGCAGTACCCAGGGTGTTTTTTTCGCCGTTGCGGTCAGCAGTGCCTAAAGTGTTTTTCTCGCCATTTCTATCAGCAGTACCTAAGGTGTTTTTTTCGCCGTTACGGTCGGCAGTACCTAAAGTGTTTTTCTCTTTAACAGTGGTAGCAGCGAATGAGGTAGAAGCGATACCGGTTGAGAATATGATAGCTGAAGCGATAATTAATTTTTTCATGATTTTATATAGTATGATGTTATGATCTTGTTGGTTATTAGTCGTTTAGGTTGTTATTAGAATCTGTCGGCAGTACCTAAAGTGTTTTTCTCTCCGTTTCTGTCAGCAGTACCTAAGGTGTTTTTCTCACCGTTTCTGTCAGCAGTACCCAAAGTGTTTTTTTCGCCATTGCGGTCAGCGGTGCCTAAAGTATTTTTCTCGCCGTTACGGTCAGCAGTACCTAAAGTGTTTTTTTCACCGTTACGATCGGCAGTACCCAAGGTGTTTTTTTCTTTAACAGTAGTAGCAGCAAATGAAGTAGAAGTGATAGCTGTTGAAAATATGATGGCTGAAGCGATAATTAATTTTTTCATGATTTTATGTGGTATATAATGTTATAATCTGTTGGTTATTAGTCGTTTTATTATTGTTAGAATTTGTCAGCAGTACCCAGCGTGTTCTTTTCACCGTTTCTGTCAGCAGTACCCAAAGTGTTTTTTTCGCCATTGCGGTCGGCAGTACCTAAAGTGTTTTTCTCACCATTACGATCAGCGGTACCCAAAGTGTTTTTCTCGCCATTGCGGTCGGCAGTACCTAAAGTGTTTTTCTCGCCGTTACGGTCGGCAGTGCCCAAGGTGTTTTTTTCGCCTTTTCTTACTACAGTTGCAAAAGATGAGGTAGAGATACTGGTTGACAAAATGATTGCCGAAGCGATAATTAATTTTTTCATGATCGTATGGATATAAATAGGGTGCTGTTTAAATGCTTATGTTGATTTATTGCTGTTTATTTTTTATGCCTGTTGATATGAGCGTTTGCTTAGTCGGCAGTTGCCAATATGTTTGCTTTAGCGCTAACCATAGCTTTTGCTAATGATTCTGTAGCTGGTTTTTCAACTGTTGCGCTTGAGTTTGAGGATTTTAATAATGATAAAACTCCTACTGATAAAACGATTGCTGCGGTGAAGATTACTTTTAACATGGCTTCTAATTTTTAAAACTTTGGGTATGGTTAATTTTTTTAATAGGGTTAAATTTTACTTTAATCGGCTGTTGCCAATGTGTTATTGTTGATATATGGATTAAAGGAAAATATCGACATACTTTCTTTTATCGTTTCCTTTTTTGAGCACGAAGTCAAAATTCCGAGCGTCAAAGCGATAATTAGGGTTAAGGTGATATTTTTCATAATCGTTAAAAATTTATATTAATATTCTATTAAATATTTTAATAGTTATTCGTATTAATTATTAGTTAATTAACATAACGAACTAAATCGATTTGCTTTTGCAATTACCGCGCTTTTATCCGGCGCTTAACTGTTGTTTTTCCTTACGTGTTCCTTTTGTTGTTTTCTATATTTTAAATTATTTAATGTTTATTACTTTATGTTATATTTTTTTGATATTCAATTACTTAAGAGAACAAAGATATGTATGTTTTGTTAATTACAAAGTAAACAAGAAAAAAGTTTTTCAACAATAAAAGTACTTTTTTCATGGAATAAGGAATAATTATAATGTATTATTTATAACTTTCACCATAATTATTCGTAAAGAGGGACTTAATGAAGAAAGCCTGCGCAATTTTACTTTTTATATTAGTTACTTACAATGTCTACGCAGCTGACACACCGGAGGTTACTTTAAAGGATACCGCAGAAGTAAATACACTAAATAAAAATGGATATGACAACCGCCTCACTAACCCCAAGGAGACGGTTGACGACGCAGAAAAGGCATTGGCGCTGGCAGATAAGCTTGATTATAAGCGCGGCAAGGCTGAAGCTTACCGCATAAAGGGCATAGGCGAATACTATTTAAACCGACCCGATAGTGCCCTTAGCCGTTATTTTGACGCGATAACCTGGTTCGAGAAAATCAATGACGATCGGGGTGTGGCCAAGGTTTACAACAACATTGGTAACCTTTACCAGATGGTTGAATATGAGAAGGCCCTGGGGTATTTTAATCGCTCGCTTACTATCGCCAAAAAATACAATGATTCATCGCTTATAGCGTCGCTTTACCTTAACATTGGTAATATTTATAACCGCAAAAATATGAATGTGGCGGCCCTTAATTATTATAATAAGAGCTATGAGTTGTTTACCAAGCTTAATAATACCACTATTTTAGTTCAGTGTTTGGAGAATTTGGGGGTTATTTATTATAACCAGCGCGATTTTGAAAAGGCAAAAAAATATTTGGTCGAGGCGCATAACAAAGCCAAGCAAATGGATATGAACTCGTCGGTGGCGGCTATAAACTTAACGCTTACTGATCTGTATGTGTCTGAAGGCAATTATGCCGAGGCCGAGAAGTATCTGGAAGAGGGCCGCAATTACTCCATGCTCATTCATAATGAAAAAGACATTTATGATTATAAGCATACGGCTTATGAAATGGAGCTGAAACGTAAAAATTACAAAGCTGCGTTAGATAACCTGATCAATATTTATAAGGAGGACAGCGCTGCATATCGCTCTAACACCTCCATCCGTTTTAACTTTTTGGCGCAGGAGCAAAAACGTATTATAGCTGCGGTAAATCAGCAGAAAAAGGAAGAATTAGCCAGGGTAATCTACTGGTCATTAACCATAACAACCGGCTTGCTTATAGTGGTGATTGTGTTGTTGATAGCCAATGTAAAACGTAAGGCTGTCACCAACTCGCAACTACAGGCGCTCAATAGTGAAATATCCCGGCAAAAAGATAACCTCGACCGTATCAATCATCATCTCGAAGAGATTATTGATGAGCGAACGAAGGACCTCCAGATCAAGAACAAGAAGCTATCAGAATATTCATCCTATCTGTCGCACCAAATACGCGGACCTATTGCCACTCTTAAAGGCCTGATGAACCTGGAAAAAGAAGGGTTGGTTGATCAGGTGGAATGCATCAGGATGATGGACAAATGCGTATCAGAGATCGACGAAAAGATCATTGAAATGAGCGACATGTTACATGACTCGGGGCACCCGGGGTTATAACATGATTCGCTCTTATCTGATTATAGGTAGCGTAGCATGTATCTGCGCTTCAACCCAGCCCATATACATACAGTACCAGGCTATCATTTGTAATATTAAAAGTTGACGGTGTTTATTGTAGCCTTTTGTTTCAAAAGCCAGAATTTTTTTTCCTATGGTAACAAAGAAGCTCACCTCGCCTTTGGCTGTTTTATAGGTCGTTTTTGCCGTCTCAACAGCATTAACTTTCAATTTGCTTTCCTTGTCGTAAATGGTAGCCGAGACCTTATCTGAGTCTTGGGGGATAGAAATCAGGTAGTTGGGCATAAGTCAATGTTTTTAGGCCTATGCTATAACAAACCTCGAACCAATTATTAATTAATAGGGAAGAAAGGGGCGTTTTAGTTATAATTTGTTATTTTTATAAATCGGGATCTAAATAATTTAACTCTATGTAAAGTATTTAGATCCCTATTAAGATGAATAACACATATACAGTGTATAAATAACACACACTGTGTCGCAATTATCAAACGATTTTAGTATGACGATACTTGCAGCGGCATACTTGCATTGCGCAATTCTTCATAAAGCAAGATCACCTTACGTTGTAAGTTAACTATTTCAGACTCGCGGTCGGTTAGTTTTTTCTGTAAAAGACTCAGGTTTGACGGTTGCTGTTCTACCTCTTCTGATTCAAAGGCCAATATTTGCACTACCTCTATCTCATAGATATCGGCAATCTGCTCCAATCTGGATAAGTTAACGTCTGTAACGCCGGTTTCAATTTTTGAAAAGGCAGGGATTGAAATTCCTAAACGATTAGCCACATCTTCCTGGCTCCATCCACGCTGATGACGTATTGCGCGAATGTTTTGGCCAATGGCTTTATTTGTCGTCTTTTTTTGTGTATCGTTCATTTTTAGTAATAGTTTATTGTAGGGGTAAGGGTCACAATCAACTATACAATATCCAAAACGTATGCCACACAAAAAAAAGCGTGTTTATTAAGCAAATAATGTAACTAATGTATTAACCGGCAATTAATTGGGGAATAAATTGCTGAATTTTTGGGTAATATTTTCCCCGAAAACTCAGCAATTTAATTATTGGTTTACAATGCTCAGCTTCGCAAACTTTAAAAGCAGTTGTTTCTGGCCAATTTCTTTAAAGAAAATAGTAGCCTTAATATCGGGTTTATTACCCTCCAGGCTAAGTACTTTGCCAAAGCCAAAACGCTCATGCTCAACTTCCATACCTACCTGCAAATTCGAAGTGTCCGACGGTTTAAAGTTAGCCGATGGCACATGTGCCTTTGCCAATATAGAGGTGGTTTTTGGTGACGCTGTGGCAGTTTTGGGTTTCGGTTTTGTGAATTTATCGTCGCTGCGGCTCCAGGCAGTGCGCTCGTCGTCATAATTCAGGCTGCCGACAGACGGCTCTTTACGGGCAGTAAAATCCAACTCTAAATATTGAGCGTCTATCTCATCCAAAAAACGGCTTGGCTCACAGTTAATAAGCGTGCCGAATTTAAAGCGCGACGTTGCGTAACTAATGGTTAACTTATGCTCAGCACGGGTTACGGCAACGTAGAACAACCGGCGCTCTTCTTCCAGGTCAGACCGTGAGTTTAATGACATTTGCGACGGGAATAGATTCTCTTCCAAACCCACCACATACACGTGCGGAAACTCCAAACCTTTTGACGAGTGGATGGTCATGAGCGATATGGTGTCGGCGTCCTTGTTCTTGTCGTTATCGTCGTTGGTAAGCAAAGCCACATCCTGCATAAAAACGTCGAGGCCTTTTTCTTCAATATCTTCACGCTCACTAAACTCTTTGATACCGTTCAATAACTCCTGGATGTTTTCATAGCGGTTCAGACCCTCTACAGATTTATCCTCATAAAGGTCCTTTAAAAGCCCTGAGTGCTGCGCAATGTATAAAGCCGCCTCATAAGCTGTCTGCGTTTTGGTAAGCACCTGGAAGCTCTGTATCATGGTGGCAAAGGCGCCAACTGATCCGGATACACGTCCTTCTAAATATTTTTCGGGAGCGATGATCACTTCCCATGGGGTAATACCATGCTGATCGGCAGATACAATGATCTTATCAATGGTAGTATCGCCAATACCACGGCGAGGGTAGTTGATCACCCGTTTCAGCGCTTCCTCGTCGTTCGGATTAAATGTTAAACGGAAATAGGCAATCAAATCCTTGATCTCCTTGCGCTGATAGAAGGATAAGCCGCCATAAATTTTATACGGCATGCCCAGCTTGCGCAAAGCTTCCTCCATGGAACGCGACTGCGCATTGGTACGGTACAGAATGGCAAAATCATTCCATTTCATACCCCTCAAACTACGCTGCTGCATAATATCTTCGGCAACGGTTTTACCTTCCTCGTTATCGCTGAAGGCGCGCATTACCTTTATTTTATCGCCCTGATCTTTCTCAGAAAAGACGTTCTTTTTAAGCTGATCTTTATTATTGGCGATGATGCTGTTGGCAACATTTACAATGTTCTGGGTCGAGCGGTAGTTTTGCTCCAGCTTGAATACTTTCAGATCAGGGTAATCCTTTTCAAAGTTCAAAATATTCTGGATGTTCGCTCCGCGGAAGGCATAGATACTTTGCGCGTCATCGCCTACCACACAGATGTTTTCATTAACAGCTGCCAGTTTTTTTACAATAAGATATTGCGAAAAGTTGGTATCCTGATACTCATCCACCATCAAATACTTGAATTTGTGCTGGTATTTGTTCAGTACTTCGGGATATTGCTTTAGCAGTTCGTTGGTTTTGAATAACAGGTCATCAAAGTCCATCGCCCCGGCGCGGAAACAGCGCTGCACATAGGTTTGATAAATGGTGCCCATCATGGGGCGATTTGATGAGATATCGTCGGCCTGTATCTGGTCGTTTTTCTGATATTCCATCCACGATACCAGGTTGTTTTTTGCTGCCGATATACGGTTAAGCACAAAGTTTACGCTATACAGCTTATCGTCCAGGCTCATCTCTTTCAAAATGGCGCGCAGTACGCTTTTGCTGTCGTCGGTATCGTAAATGGTAAAGTTGCTTGGGTAACCAATCTTGTCGGCTTCTACACGTAAAATTTTGGCAAAAACCGAGTGGAAGGTACCCATCCAGATATTTTTAGCCTCGGGGCCCACCAGGTTGGTAATACGCTCGCGCATTTCGCGCGCGGCCTTGTTGGTAAAGGTTAGCACCAGGATGTTAAACGAATCGACCCCACTGCGTATCAGGTGCGCCACACGATAGGTGATCACCCGTGTTTTGCCCGACCCCGCACCGGCAATGATCATTACCGGGCCATTAATTTGTTGTACTGCTCCTCTTTGTTCGGGGTTCAATCCCTCTAAATAATCCAATGCTTTTCCCTCTTTTCTGTGTGATGCGAAATTAAGATTTTGCTATTGATTTTAGTTAAACCTTTAATGATTTTTTCTTGACGTATTGGGGTAGGAGGCACCTGCGGAGCCAAACAATTTATTGTTGTTGAGCTATAAACACGCGACTCCTATGGAGTCGTCGCTTTGAGTATCGAATTAATAATAGCCCGCCATATAGCTCGTAGGAGCTTCGCGTTTATAGAAAAAGCAAAAATAGAATTGGCTCCGTAGGTGCTTCCTTAAAAACGCTGCAATTGTTTACATTTACCAGGCTTAAATTAACTACCCCATGCATCTATTTTCTTTAAAACGATCAATCTTTATTTTATCGGCAGTGGCTATGCTAGCTGCCAATCAAGCATCTGCCCAAACCACTTACGAATTAAACAGCGGCTGGAAATGCAAACCCGCAACCAAGGTTATTGACGGCGGCGATATGATATCGGCTCCGGGCTATTTGCTAAGCGGCTGGCAGCCGGCGACAGTTCCGGGGACGGTTTTGACCACGCAATTGAATAATAAGCAGGTTCCTAACCCTTTTTATGGGATGAATAACAAACAGATCCCTGATATCTACAGGGTCGGTCGCGATTATTATACGTATTGGTTCATCAAAGATTTTAAAGAAGCCAGGCCTGCCGGCGATGGCCAGGTATACCTGAACATGCGCGGCGTAAATTATAGCTATAACATCTTCATCAACGGGCATCAGCTAAATGATAAAGCTTTGCAGGGGATGTTTCTGCGTCGTAGTTTCAATATTACTAAATGGCTGGCTAAAAACGGCAATAACCGACTGGCGGTTATCGTCTTCCCGCCCGATCCGGTAGGCAACCCCAACGGCGGCCAGGGTGGCGATGGCACCATTGCCCGCAACGTAAGCATACAATATACGGCCGGGTGGGATTGGATACAGCCTATACCTGACCGTAATACCGGTATCTGGGATAAGGTGACCATTGAAAAGACCGCAGCCGTACGTATCATCGACCCTCATGTGGTGACCCTGGTGCCCGGTGTAAGACTTCCTACCTGGCCTCAGGAACCTGCCATTATACAAGTATCGGCACAACTGCAAAATGCTACCGGTAAAACGGTGAGCGGATATTTAAAATATAATCTGGATGGTAAGCCGGTAAGTAAAAAAGTAACGCTGCAGCCGGGCGTTACCACTGAAGTACAACTGAAAGATTATACCCTGCAAAATCCCAAATTATGGTGGCCAAACGGCTACGGTCCGCAGAATTTGTATCATTTAAATCTGCAATTTGTTACGGCGACTAATAAGGTGTCCGATCAAAAAAATATCGAGGTAGGGGTGCGCCAGTTAACCAGCGAATGGAACGAACATACTCAAAGCCGCCAGATCAATGTCAACGGACAGAAGATATTCATTAAGGGAGGCAACTGGATCGTGAGTGACGAGATGCTGCGTTTCTCAAAGGCCCGTTATGATGCTGAGATACGTTTTCATCGCGATATGAACCTGAACCTGATACGCGTTTGGGGCGGTGCTTTGATTGAGCGACCTGAATTTTATGAGGCTTGCGACAAATACGGTTTATTGGTGTTTCAGGATATGTGGGGATCGGGCGATTGTAACGGCCGCTGGCTGGATCCTAAGAAACTGGATGATCAGGCTACCCGCCGCAAATATCCGGACGATCACGCCTTATATATCCGCTCCATAGAAGATCAGGTAAAAATGGTGCGCAACTATGCTTCGCTGGCCATATGGTGCGGTGGCAATGAGATCACTCAGCCTGATGATATCCTGAAAGCGGTTCGCGACACCATTATGCCGACGCTGGACAATACCCGCTGGTTTGTTGATTTTTCGAACTCGCTGGATATGTCAAAAACCGAAAAAGGAACTAACGGCGACGGGCCTTATAGTATACAGCCATTATCTGTTTTCTGGGCGCACAAAACTTATCCGTTTAATTCAGAGGTTGGTTCTGTGGGTATCGGGGATTACGAATCGTTGAAGCGCTTTATTCCTGAAAAAAATATGGTAGTACCTGAATATGATCCGAAAACCCGCAAAGAGCGCATCGATTCGGTTTGGCGCTATCATACCTATATTGGTTATGAAGATTATATTGATAGATACGGTAAAGCCAAAGATGTGCGCGACTTTGCCGAAAAGGCCCAACTGGTAAACTACGACCAATACCGCGGCCTAATGGAAGGTTTCAGTTCGCACATGTGGGATTGGTACACCGGCTCCATCATCTGGAAAACGCAAAACCCGTGGACGGCCATGCGCGGGCAGATGTATGATTACTACCTGGACCCGAATGCTTGTTTATACGGCCTGCACAGCGGTAGCGCGCCGGTTCATATTATGTTTAACCCAACAGACAGTACCGTGAAAATAGTGAACAATACCTTCACCAAGTTGCAGCATTTAACGGTTACTGTAAAACTATATCAAATAAGCGGAGAAGAAAAACCGATCACCACGCTGTTTCAGGACATCGGTGCCAGCAGCGTTGCTGATGTGATTAATATCCGCAGAGAACTGAAAGCAATAGCTGCAGATCATGGCGCTTTCCTTGACCTGCGTTTAACCGATGGTAATAAGAACATTGTCAGCGATAATATTTACTGGATGGCCGATAAATACGGACAGTATTCAGGCCTGAACGAGTTAACATCATCAAAAGTTATTGTAAGTGCCAAACAAGTAGCCAAAGGTAAAATAGCTATAACGCTAAGCAACCCTAAACAGGCGCCGGTGGCTTTCTTTAACCGGGTAGCGTTGATCAATCCGGCGACTCAAAAACGGGTGATGCCGGTGTTTTACTCAGACAACTACGTGTCCGTATTACCGGGCGAAAAAAAGACCGTGATATTAGACTATAACCTGAACATCGCGAAGCCGAAAGTAGCCGTAAGAGGTTGGAATTTGGCTGAGGAAATGGTGGATGTTAAATAACCCCTTTGTCATTCTGAGCATGGCGAAGAATCTTATACGCTTTTACAAGATCCGTCGCTATGCCCAGGATGATAAGAGTATTTGAACCTTATCAAAGAATATTTATGAGTGCATTAGTAATTCGAAATAAGTTTTTATTTACCATAGGATTCTTGGTGTTAATTTCAGGAATCGTTTATTCAACTGCTAAAAAACATAATGATATCATTATGTTTAACTTATTTATTTGGGGAGTTTTAATAATGTGGTTAGGCTATAAAAAAACTAATGGCCAAGTTGTAAATAATTCTTTCTCAAATGCACCAATTGCAAAAATATCAACAGAAGTAAATACTCAGCCAGTAATTAAATTTGATAAAATTCAAGAAATCATTAATCATGTTAATCACTTCAATGGTTATCTGCTGATTAAAACGCTTAAACCTATTAACGATATTTCGACTTTTTCTGACGTCGAGTTAATCGCAAATGTTATCTTAAGTAAGTACCATATTTGGGAAGGCGAGAAACACCCTGATGGAGTTGTCTGGAATGGAACTGTTAACGGTGATAAGTGCGCTACTATGGTTAAGTCTTATGGGTTTTTTGACAACACGAAAATAAAACCGGAGCATTACAAACAACTTACCTATGATGATTTCTTAAATCAATTGACCGCTGTCATAGAAGAAGAAATAGAAAATGATGAAATGTTTGTTCAACGTGTGAAAAATGTGATCGATTTTAGTCTTAGCCGTTCAGCTACTTATTATTACTTGGACTTGGATGAAAAGAAAAATGCAGACTTGGTTTCAAAATGGAATGTGTATGATTTCTTCTATGCCTATATTTCAGTTGATAGAGCCAATGATTTAATCACCTTAATTGAATTTGGCCTTGATTAAAAAGTTATCACATAGCAATAAGTTTACTGTCATCGCGAGCGTAGCGTAGCAATCGCAAGGAGAACAGAAACGCGTGTCCCGAACGTTCGGGATCGTCCTCAATGACAATTATTTTATTATCAAAAGAATGGTGGCGCAAGTGCGTCAGTATCTTGTTTCATTTTGTTTCACTCAAAATATATAAATATCTAATAGACAATAACTTAATCAAAAATCCTGTTTCACTTGTTTCATTTGTTTCACCCTCGCGTGAAACAAAACACAACAAAAAGCCCCGATTCAACCGAACCGGGGCTTTTCTATTTAAAATCCGAAATCGAACATCCGATATCCGAAATCAAATTACTCCGTTTTATAAACGTTGTTGTTCAAGTTAACATCCGGCAGTTTATGTTCCGGGTCAACGATGATGGATTTAATGGCCGATGTTGACGGGTATTTGAATTTCCACACACCGTTGCGTTGGAAGACGTTAACCGGCAGGCTCAATAACTCGGTTTTGCCATTGGTCTGGGTGATCTTTAGCTCAATAGGCATCGCCATTTTCTCTTGGTTAGAGATGGTAATCAGTGCGCCGTTCGCAGGGTCGTTATTATCGTAAGCAACGGCATCAATTGATTGATCCAGTTTCCAGGTGGTAAAGAACCAAGGTTTGAAGAACCAGTTAAGGTCCTCGCCGGCGGCATCGTTCATGGCACGGAAAAAGTCGTATGGCAGCGGGTGTTTCATCGCCCAGTTTTTGATGTACTCATGGAAGGCATAATCAAAACGCTCCGGACCGATAATCACGTCGCGCAGCAAATCTAAACCTAAAGCAGTTTTGTTGTAATATTGACCATAATCACTCAACCCAATAGCCTCAGACGGCGTCATCAGCGGGTCTTTGCTTTTGATGTAGCTTTTCAGCACTTGTTGCGCTTTACCTTCGCCATACATTAATGGCTGGCCGCTGGCGCTTTTTGGTGCATACTCGCCGTTGTTAAACATCATGGTGGAGTATTGGTTGATAAAGGTGTTAAAGCCTTCGTCCTGCCACATATATTTACGCTCATTGCTGCCAACAATCATCGGGAACCAGTTATGGCCTATCTCGTGGGTGACGTCACCCCAAAGGCTGCCGTCTTTCAAGCCGCTTAAGCAGAAGATGATACCCGGATACTCCATACCCAAAGCAACGCCAGATACGTTAACAGCCGAGTTCCACGGATACTCGATATAAGCTTTTGAATAGATCTCGATGCTGTTTTTCAAATACTCTGTCGAACGGCCCCAGGCATGCATGCCGGCGCTCTCCACCGGGTAAACCGACTGCGAAATACATTTACGACCAGATGGCAGATTGGTTTTAGCAGCATCCCAAATAAAAGCAGTCGAAGCGGCCCATGACACGTCGCGGGTATTCTCCATTTTGAAGTGCCAGGTTAGGTTGCCCTTGGCCGGGCGGGTTGCAGGTTCACCAACTTCGCTTTCAGAAATGATGGTTACGGTTTTATCGCTGTTGCGGGCCTCGGCCAAACGTTTTTGCTGGGTTGGTGTCAGCACGTCTTTCTCATTCTGTAAATCGCCTGATCCAGCTACGATCATGTTGCCGGGAGCGGTAATGTAGTAGTCGTAATCGCCGTAGTCGCAGTAAAACTCGCCCAAGCCCATGTAAGGCAACGTGTTCCAGCCTTCGGCGTCGTCATAAACGCACATGCGTGGGTACCATTGCGCTATTTCATACACATAGCCCTGTTTGAACTTTTTGCGGCCCATACGGTCGGCGCCATAAAAAGGAATAGAGAACTCATAGTTCACCTTAACCTGAATTTTGTCGCCTTTACCCTGCATTGGTGTGTTTAAACGCACTTGCATGCGGGCATCGGTAATAACAGGTTTAACGGTATAGGTTTGACCTTTGTAAGTAACCGTTACAGACGATACTTTAACACCGCCACGGCTAAAACCTTTAACATCAAAACGGTCGCCGGTGTATGGCGTAACCGCAGCACCACGTGAATCGGGGCGGAACAGGTTTTGATCCAGCATCAACCACAGATAATCCATATTGTCAGGGCTGTTGTTGGTGTAAGTAATGGTAACGTCGCCGGTAATGGTAGTATCCTGAGCAGCCTCATTAAGTGTAGCGTGGATCAGATAATCGGCACGGTTTTGCCAGTAGTTAGGTCCGGGTTTGCCGGCGGCCGAGCGGGTACCATTGCTGGTAGTAGGCCAGGTAATTGGTCCGAACAGGTCAGAATGGTTGTATTTGACAGAGTCGCCGTTTGTTTGTGCCGATGCGGTAAACGCAGCAGCAAACACGCCGCATGCCAAAAGCAAGTAGTTTTTAATGTAATGCATTGAATCAGTTAATTAATTTAGTAGCAAATAAAGCGAAATAATTGCGGATTGCATAATGGTAGATATGGCTTGTGTGATCCACGCGGGAAATGTGTATCACTTTGGATCAGTTGGATTACTTGAAAATTGCAATCTATTGTAAATTAATGTATTGTGAATTATTGGCAATAGGAGTGGATCACTTTGGATCACCATTTGCGGACTTTTAAGTCATTTTTTGGATCACTGATTTTTAGCGGTGGGTTTTAAACCCATCGCTATATGGTGAGTATTGGCCACAAAACTCTAAGGCAGCACGCATGCTGGGACTCACCCGGTCGTTTCCGTCAGCCGACGGATCGACCGCCCTTTCTTCGCCTTTGCGCAAAGAGGGCTTTTGAATATATTTGTTTATGGAATCTAAAATGCCAAATCCCCGTAATCAAAAGGAATCAAAAACAAAAAACTCGTTGCTTCCTCACGTTCTTGAAAGTATAAAAAAAGCATCGGGCAATATGAAAATGGTCAACACATTTCTTTAGAAGAATTTAAGAAAAGGCATTTTATTGATGGTCAGTCTAATACGCGATAAGACCTTTTATCTTTAGCGATGAGTTTCAAACCCATCGCTATATGTTAATCCCACATTTATAAAAACTTTCCACTTGCCCAATACTTATACCTTATAAGCATTTTAATAATCGCATTTTTACCAAATGAACCGTTTAGCCAATTCAACATCCCCATATCTGTTACAACACGCCAATAATCCGGTCGACTGGTACCCCTGGGGCCCGGAGGCTTTGCAAAAGGCACGCGACGAGAACAAGCTCATCATTGTGAGTATCGGTTACTCAGCCTGCCACTGGTGCCATGTAATGGAGCATGAAAGCTTTGAGGACGAGCAGGTGGCCGCAGTGATGAACGAATACTTTGTATGCATCAAAGTAGATAGGGAAGAGCGCCCGGATGTCGATCAGATCTATATGAGCGCGGTGCAATTGATCAGCGGTCGCGGTGGCTGGCCATTAAATTGTGTTTGTCTCCCTGACCAGCGGCCTATTTATGCCGGTACCTATTTCAAAAAAAACGACTGGACGAGCCTGCTCTTTAACCTGGCCGATTACTTCAAGCAAAAGCCTGATGATGCTTATGAATACGCCGGGCGTCTAACTGATGGTATCCGCAAATATGAGTCGATTGGTTTTGTGGCCGAACAGCCTGAGTACTCAAAGACCGACCTGGAAACCATTGTCAATAATTGGAAAAAATACTTTGACCAGGCCGAGGGCGGTATGGGCCGTGCGCCTAAATTCCCGATGCCTAACAATTGGCAGTTTTTAATACGCTATGCCTATTTAATGCAGGACGAAGAAATAGCCGGCCTGGCTAAACTCACCCTCCAAAAAATGGCTGAGGGCGGTATATACGATCATTTGGGTGGTGGCTTTGCGCGATACTCGGTAGATGGCTTGTGGCACGTGCCGCACTTTGAAAAGATGTTGTATGATAACGGGCAATTGATCAGTTTGTATGCCGAGGCTTACACCTGGCAGCCTGATGAATCATACAGACAGATCGTCGATGAAATCATAGCATTTGCAGCCCGCGAACTGTTGTCGCCGCAAGGTGGATTTTACTCGGCACTGGACGCCGATAGCGAGGGGGTAGAAGGCAAATTCTATACGTTTGATAAGGAAGAAATCCAAAGTTTGTTAGGCCCCGAAGCCGACCTGTTCTGTATCTATTATCATATTACCGACGAAGGCAATTGGGAGGAGGAGCAAACCAATATCCTGTTTAAGCGTGGCCATGATAATGACCTGGCCGAGGCGATGGGTATTGCTGTTCATGAAATGCTGGAGCGTGTTGCGTTGTCCCGCAAAAAATTGTTTGATGCGCGGGCAAAACGCATCAGGCCGGGACTGGATAATAAAATACTGGCTTCATGGAACGGTTTGATGTTAAAAGGCTTGTGCGATGCCTATCGTGCATTCTATGAACCGAAGTATTTGGAACTGGCTTTAAAAAATGCCGGATTCATTGTCGATAACTTGCTAAACAACGGACGTATCAGCCGCGTATATCGGGATAATAAAAATGAGGGTGGTAAAGAAGCTTTTCTGGATGATTATGCCAATGTCATTGAAGCTTTTATTGCTTTATATGAGGTGACTTTTGATGAACAATGGCTAAACCACGCCGTACAGCTTGCAGATAACGCTATCGACCATTATTTTGACGATGTGAGCGGTATGTTTTATTTTACTGCGGATGACGACGAACTGCTCATTGCCCGTAAATCTGAAATTATGGATGGAGTGATTCCGTCGTCAAACTCGGTGATGGCGCGCAACTTGCATAAGTTGGGTTTGTTTTTTGACAATCAACAGTATACTGAAATTGCGGTGCAACTGCTGCGTAACATTGTGCCGCACATGGTTAAATACGGTTCGGCTTATTCAAACTGGGGAATGCTGCTGCTGGAGGAAGTTTTTGGCACATCAGAGGTGGCTATTGTGGGCCAAAAAGCCGAGGCATTGCGCATTGGGCTTGAAAAAAACTATATTCCTAATAAAATAATATTGGGTGGTAAAAAAGGAAGTTTACCTTTGTTAAACGATAAGTTTAGCGACAAGACGCAAATATTTGTTTGTAAGGACAAAACCTGCGGATTACCTGCCGATACTATCGATGAAGCCTTAAAACAAATTGAGGCCTAAAATTTTAAATAAATAAGCAAATAAGCAAATAAGCAAGCACTCATGGGTGCCAACATCTTACACAAAAATCAAACAAATGAAAATTGAACCACAACATGTAGTGTCACTTACCTATGATCTGTACGTTGACCAGCCTGATGGCACCGAAGCTTTGGTAGAAAGCGCTACCGAAGAGCAGCCGCTAACTTTCTTGTTCGGCGTGGGCCAGATGCTGCCTAAGTTTGAAGAAAACCTGAGCGCGTTGTCAACTAATGATACTTATGACTTTAAACTAACCGCCGAAGAAGCTTACGGCGAGCATGACGAAGAAGCGGTAGCTAACCTGCCAATCGAAATGTTCCAGGGTGCTGATTTGCCTGAAGTTGGCGCTATTCTGCCATTGCAGGACAACCAGGGCAACCATTTTCAAGGTCAGGTTGTCTCAGTTGCTGAAGATTCAGTGATTGTGGACCTGAATCACCCGATGGCTGGCCAGCCTTTGCATTTTAAAGGTAAAATATTGAATGTGCGTCCTGCTACCCCTGAAGAGTTGTCGCACGGACACGCGCATGGCCCGGATGGTCATCATCATCACTAATAAATACTTCGAGTATATAATAGAAAGCCCGTTTCATTTGAAATGGGCTTTCTTGTTTTATCCTAGTTTGGCGATAGTGCCCATTATAAAAGATCTGTCATTTCGACCAACGGGAGAAATCTTATACGAGCGATTTTGTAAGGTGTATAAGATTTCACACTACTGGTCGAAGTTTTCAACTTCGTCAAATGTCGCAAGCATTTTGCTTGCCGGTTAAGCTGAAAGCTTAAAATATTGTAGGACGAAGTTACGCTGCGCTAAACTTCGATCAGTAAAAAGAATGGAAGCCCTCTTTATCGCTTGCGAAAGAGAGGGCGGTCGAGCGAAGCAATGACCGGGGTGAGTCCTCGCCGCCGGGTTTGAACGCGTGCCGTGGGCTCACCCCGCCGACGCTTCGTTGGGCGACCCTATCTCCGCCGTTGGCGGAAAGAGGGTTTTCATTATTTTGGATGGAGCATCAATTAATACTAATCTCACCACTTTCATTAGCGTGGCAAACTATTTCTATGGTTGAGGCAATGGGTTTGCCATTATACGTGGCCGGTGCAAAAATCTTTTCTTCGATAGGTATCCCGCCTGTTTCTACATTAAAGGTTATGGGGTCGCTGCCTGCACAGTTTAGCACTACGGTACAATCGGCTAATCTGCCCATGGGGCTAATCAGCAGATTTAATACTGCACGGCACGGGTCCGTATCCAATCCGCGCAGACGGTGTATTCGTCTTAGGGGGAGCACATAGGGTAAATAACCAAAAAAGCGACCGCCAATTTTAATAGGCGGGGTAACACGGTCGGTATCTGCTAATACGTAGTCTACCCGGTAATGCATACTGGAGAGTGCCGGTTCGGGCGCTTCAAAAAGCACTTGCTTTTTATCAAAGTCAAACTGTTGCATGAGTTTGCCATCGGCATCATAATAATACCAAACCCCGGCACGCTTGCCGTTGATATATTGGCCCTTGGCGACAGTTTTTCTGCGGATGTAGGCAGTATAAGGCCCGATAATGGTCTGTTTACCCACGCTGTCTATTCTGGCCTGATAGCGCTCATAAACATCGTCAATAATGTTGTTTTTCTTTTCGACGGTCTCTTGAGCCAGGCAAGTGTGCAGACAGGAAAAGCAGGCGATAAAGGTTAGCAGGTTCTTCACAATGAATAAAATTTAACGGCAATTTATGTTTTAGCAAATATGCGCGCAAGTAAATGTTTTATATTGCAGCATAATTACATGCCATGACTACATCGCCAGACACCTCATCTTATAAACCTGTCAGCTTTTCTGAAACTACCATTACTGAACTAATGATCCCATCGTACTCTAATTTTGGAGGAAAAATTCACGGTGGCATTTTGTTGTCGCTGATGGACAAAGTAGCCTATGTATGCGCCGCTAAACATGCCGGTAACTATTGTGTAACGGCATCTATTGATACGGTAGATTTCTTGCAGCCGGTTGAGGTAGGAGAGCTGGTATCGCTCATGGCATCGGTTAATTATGTGGGGCATACTTCGCTGGTAGTTGGTATTCGAGTGATATCCGAAAATATAAAAACCAATGTCATCAACCATACCAACACCAGCTATTTCACGATGGTTGCTAAAGATGAAGATAACAAATCGGCACAAATACCCGGATTGATCCTGGAAAACCGTACACAGGTGCGCCGTTTTATTGAGGCTAAACGTCGCAAAGAAATCAAACAAAACTATAAGAAAGAGGTAGGGCAGATAACTGTGCCAGACGAGATCGAGCAGTGTGAAGAATTATTAACCGGTGAGCGGGTAATTTTAATTAATAATTAGCGTTTAAGCTTAAACGTTAATTCGGTGTTATATAATTAAATAAAAATTTTCGAAAAGGTTTTTGTTTATATATTACACAAAAATTACAAACCCGATTAATTTATAACTCCTCAAACTTCTAAATGGCATTTTTAAACAACGTGCTGGAACCGCCTGCATACGGATGGACTGACGTGAACGGTGATCTGGCAAAGCCAACTTCCAAACAACTTTTCAAAGAATTTTTTTCAAGACTAAATGTATTTAAAGACAAAAAGAACTGGCTGTCTTTTATGAGCTGGATGATGATTGTGGTATTAACGCCGCCATTGCTTCTTTTTATGTTCAAATATTTTTCGCTTAAACTACTGATTGTTGCTTTTGTGTACAGCATGATCATCATGGGTACACATGGTACCATTTGGCACCACCGCTATTGCACACATGGCGCCTACAAATTCAGTAGTGGTTTCTGGCGATTTTTTACCCAGAACCTGACGCTAAAAATTATCCCTGAAGAGATCTATGCTGTATCGCATCATGTGCATCATGCGCTTTCAGACAAACCCGGCGACCCGTATAACGCCTCGGGCGGATTTTTGTACTGTTTTTTGGCCGATGTCAATCATCAGCCAATAGCCCGCCGGTTATGCGAGAAAGATTATGACCGCTGCGTAAAGCTGATGCAGCATACCGGTGTTAAAACGAATAACTATATCCAATACCAAAAGTGGGGCACCCTTGCGAACCCGTTTAACACGCTGTTGGGCGTAGTTTTAAACTGGGGTTTCTGGTTTGCGGCCTGTTACATGATTGGCGGTTTCGGGCTAGCTTGTGCGGTATTTGGCGCAGCTGGATTTTGGGCCGTTGGCGTGCGCACTTTTAATTATGAAGGCCACGGTAAAGGTGAAGACAAACGCCGTGAAGGCATAGATTTTAATAAGGAAGATATGTCAATTAACCAGGTGTGGCCTGGTATAGTAGCCGGCGAGTGGCACAATAACCATCACCTGTATCCAAACAGCGCTCGTTCGGGCTTCAAGCCATGGCAGGTTGACGGAGCCTGGTGTTACATTAAATTTATGAGTATGATAGGCGGCGTTAGCTCTTATCGCGACAATAAGGCACAGTTTTATGCCGAACATTATGAGCCGCACAAGGCCAGCAAGACCGTTAGTTTACACGAAGGCGTTACAGCTTTTGAAGCGGTGGACAATGAGCCGCTTGCTGAAGTGGTTTAAATACAATATTCAAGTTTTACAGGTGCGTCACGAACATGGCGCACCTTTTTTATTATCGGTTTGATAAAATACAATCGATTGCGTAATATATTTATCGCATTAGGTTTTTTACCGATAAAGTTATTATGTTTGGTAAATCTGTGACAAGCAGGCCTGTGTAATATGGCTTTAAATACAGGTTGCCATATAAACAACCAAGAATTATAACACTATAAACTAATAACCAATTTGTTAGCATTTGAAGCATTATGCTCTTGCCGACAGATTATTATACTCACAAAATACAATGAAACTAAGATTAGGAATGATAGGCGGCGGGCAAGGTGCGTTCATCGGTGCCGTACACCGTATAGCAGCCCGTATTGATGGCGATTATGAACTGGTATGTGGTGCATTTAGCAGCAATGCCGAAAAATCAAAAGCAAGCGGTGTAGCGCTTGGTTTATCGCCCGACAGATCATACGCTTCATATGAAGAACTGATCGAAAAAGAAAAACAATTACCGGCCGACCAGCGCGTTCAGGTGATCAGCATTGTAACACCAAACCACGTTCACTTTGGCCCTACAAAAATGGCTTTAGAGAATGGTTTTCACGTAGTGCTGGATAAACCCATGACCTTTTCATTGGCCGAAGCTAAAGAATTGGAAAAAGTAGTAAAGGCCAGTGGGAAACTATTCTGTTTAACCCATACCTACACCGGTTATCCGATGGTAAAAGAAGCTAAGCAATTAGTTAAAGCCGGCAAAATTGGTAAGGTGCGTAAAATATATGTGGAGTATCCACAGGGCTGGTTGTCAACCTTCCTGGAAGGGGAAGACAACAAACAAGCCTCGTGGCGCACAGACCCGGGCAAGAGTGGTATAGCAGGCGCTATGGGCGATATTGGTACCCACGCTTTCAACCTGATGGAGTATGTCACCGGTTTAGAGGTAACCCAGCTTTGTGCCGATATCAATATTGTGGTTGAAGGTCGCAAGTTGGATGACGATGGTGCAGTTTTAATCAAATTAAACAATGGCGCCAGCGCAGTTTTAACCGCAACTCAAATAGCCGCCGGCGAAGAAAATAATATCAAGATCAGAGTATACGGCGAAACCGGCAGCCTTGAATGGCAGCAGTGGGATGCCAATACATTGATTGTAAAACCTATTAATAAACCCTGGGAAATATGGCGTACTGGTGCGGGCTATGTAAGCTCGTACGCAACGCATAACACCCGCACACCGGGCGGTCACCCTGAAGGTTATCTGGAAGCTTTTGCTAACTTGTACCATAACTTTGCACTGTGTGTAAAAGCTCAGATAGAGGGTACCCATGCATCGCCCGAGGCTCAGGATTATCCTGGTATTGAGGAAGGCGTACGCGGTATGGCTTTCATTGAAAATGTAATTGAGTCTGGTAAATCGGACGTTAAATGGACTAAATTCAACGTATAATAATTTATGAAAACAATTAAGGGCCCCGCTATATTTTTAGCGCAGTTTTTAGGCGATAAAGCGCCATTCAATACTTTGGATGCTATTTGTAAATGGTCGGCCGATTTAGGCTTTAAAGGTATACAGATTCCAAGCTGGGCAACCAGTTATTTCGATTTACAAAAGGCAGCAGAAAGCAAAACTTATGCTGACGAGATAAAAGGCCTGGTTAACAGCCATGGTCTGGAAATTACCGAACTGTCAACTCACCTGCAAGGTCAGCTGGTTGCGGTAAACCCCGTTTATGATGAGTTGTTTGACGCTTTTGCGCCGGCAGAGGTTCATAAAAACCCTAAAGCACGCCAGGAGTGGGCCGTACAGCAATTAAAATACGCTGCTAAAGCCTCTGAAAATCTTGGTTTGAAGGCTCATGCCACTTTTAGCGGCGCTTTATTATGGCCGATGGTATATCCGTGGCCTCAGCGCCCTGCCGGTGTTGTAGAAACCGGTTTCAAAGAGCTGGCTAAACGCTGGTTGCCAATCCTGAACACTTTTGACGAACATGGTGTTGACGTTTGTTACGAAATTCACCCGGGCGAGGATTTGCACGATGGTATCAGCTATGAAATGTTCCTGAAAGAAGTGAACAACCATAAACGCGCTAACCTGCTTTATGACCCATCGCACTTTGTATTGCAGTGTTTGGATTATTTAGAATATATCGACATCTATCACGAGCGTATCAAAGCGTTCCACGTTAAGGATGCCGAGTTTAACCCTACAGGCCGTCAAGGTGTTTATGGCGGATACCAGGGCTGGGTTGACCGTGCGGGCCGTTTCCGTTCGTTAGGCGATGGTCAGGTCGACTTTAAATCGATATTCAGCAAAATGGCACAATATGACTTCGACGGGTGGGCCGTTATGGAGTGGGAGTGTGCATTGAAACATCCTGAAGACGGTGCAAAAGAGGGCGCTGTATTCATCAAGGATCATATCATTCACGTAACTGATAAAACCTTTGATGATTTTGCCGCAGCAGGATCAGACGAGGCGTTCAATAAACGCATTTTAGGTATTTAGTAGTGAGCGGTGAGTGGTGAATAGTGAATGGTGAGTGGGAATTAGGAATAACCATTCACCATTCACTATTCACCACTCACCATTAGAATTTATCAAACCAATTATAAACTTAATTAAAGAAAGTAATGCAAATTAATCGTGAACAACTATTTAGGGCAAGCTGCTTGTCCCTGTTAGTTACCTCATTGTCGTTTGGTATCCGCGCCGGTATTTTGAACAAGCTGGGTGTTGATTTCCAATTAGACAAAGCACAACTAGGTTCTATTACCGCAACCGCATTCTGGGGTTTCCCATTGGCAGTGGTTATCGGCGGTTTTATCGTTGACATCATTGGTATGAAACGCCTGTTGGTATTAGCTTTTGTGTTCCACCTGGCCGGTATCCTGTTAACTATTTTTGCTCAGGGCTTCTGGACGCTGTACATTTCAACCTTGTTAATCGGGTTAGCTAATGGTACTGTTGAGGCTGCATGTAATCCGCTGGTTACCTCGTTGTATACTGATAACAAAACTACCAAGCTTAACCACTTCCATTTGTGGTTCCCTGGTGGTATTGTGATAGGTACGCTGATTGTATTGTTATTCAACAAAATAGGTTTAAACTGGCAAATTCAGGTAGCTATCATGTTGATCCCTACCTTGATCTACGGTTTCTTATTCTCAAAACTGGAATTCCCCGTTACAGAGCGTGTTGCATCAGGTGTTAGTACCGGCGACATGTATAAAGCGATCTTAAACCCGCTGTTCATCTTCATGTTTATCTGTATGTTCGGTACAGCTATTACAGAGTTGTTCACCGGTCAGTGGATTGACGTATTGCTGAAAAACGTAACTGATAACGCATTATTGATCCTGACACTGGATACCGGTGTAATGGTTATCGGTCGAGGTTTTGCTAAACCAGTATTAAAGAAAATAACTCCGCAAGCATTGTTGCTGATCTCAGCTATTTTAGGTGCGCTGGGTATCTTCCTGTTGGGTACATTAACCGGCAACATGGTATTCCTGGCAGCTATCATCTTCGGTATGGGCGTGTGCTTTTTCTGGCCAACTATGTTGGGTTTCGTAAACACCAATATGCCTGAAACCGGTGCATTAGGCTTAAACCTGATGGGTGGTGCAGGTATGTTTGCCGTATCTGTTTACACCATGTTCATGGGTTCATACTATGATGAGATTGTAAAATCATCAAACGGTAATGAAGCGCTTGCGGGTCAGCAAATATTACATACCACACTGATTATTCCTTGCGCGCTGATTGTAGCATTCTTAGGTCTGAATATCTACATGAAAGGCAGATCAAGAAAAACAGCGGCAGCCGTACAGGTATAAGCTGATTTTTATAGCATATAAAAGCGATGAGTTTTAAAGCTCATCGCTTTTTTTGTTTTAAGGCTATTATCAACCAATGATATTGCTAAATTTAGCACCTTAATCTTTTTATAGACCAATAATGAATATTGCTACTAAACTTAAATTGTCGGTAATGATGTTCCTCCAGTTTTTTATATGGGGAGGATGGTACGTTACTATGGGGCCGTTTGCGGGCGTTAATCTGCACGCTACAGGCGCACAAACCGGCGCGCTTTACTCTACACAATCATGGGGAGCTATCATTGCGCCATTTATAGTGGGCATGATTGCCGACAGATATTTTAATGCCGAAAAGATACTGGCCGTATTGCACCTTATTGGCGCCGTATTGATGTATCAGTGTTATCAGGCTGCCGACATTTCGGCTTTCTATCCGTATGTATTGGGTTATATGATCTTATACATGCCAACCCTTGCACTGGTAAACTCTGTTTCATTTAAACAGATGAAGGACACTGAAAAAGAGTTTTCAGCCATACGTGTTTGGGGTACCATAGGTTGGATAGTGGCTGGTTTAGCTATCAGTTACCTATTCCATTGGGATGCTGCAGAAAATCTGTCGAAAGGTGCCTTAAAGTATACATTTTTAATGTCTGCCATAGCCTCGCTGGTATTAGGCCTGTTTAGCTTTACTTTGCCTCCAACACCACCTAAGCCATCAAACGGCGAAAAAGTGAGCATAGCGCAGGTATTAGGTTTAGACGCCTTGAAGCTACTGAAGGATAAAAACTTCCTGGTTTTCTTTGTCGCATCTATTTTGATTTGTATCCCGCTTGCGTTCTATTACCAAAACGCCAATAGCTTTTTAACAGAGATCAAGATAGACAACCCGACGGGTAAAATGACCATCGGACAATTTTCTGAAGCCGCATTTATTTTGGCGCTGCCGATTTTCTTCAAAAAATTTGGTTTTAAATGGACTATCCTGGTAGGTATGTTTGCCTGGGCTGCACGTTATATCATGTTTGCCTACGGTAATGCAGGCGAGTTAAGTTTTATGCTGATTTTGGGCATCGCGCTGCACGGTGTATGCTATGATTTCTTCTTCGTATCAGGCCAGATCTATACCGATTCAAAAGCCGGAACGCAATATAAAAGTGCTGCCCAGGGGATGATTACGCTGGCTACCTATGGTATAGGCATGCTGATTGGCTTTTATATTGCCGGTGTGATATCTGACGCTTATAACACCGCTGGTGTTCATGATTGGAAGATGATATGGCTAATTCCAGCGGGTATTGCTGCTGTCGTGTTGATTCTGTTCATAGCATTCTTTAATGATAAAAAAGCCGAAGCTACTATAGAAGCCTAAGGTTTTAATAGATAGAATTTATGTCCGCTCAGGGTCTCTCGATAGAGGGCCCTGAGGCTGTTGCGAGGCGTATCGTAATATGCTTCTTAGGGTCCTCGTATCGAGAGACCCTGCGAAGACCTAGAAGCGATGGGTTTTAAGCCCATCGCTTTTTTATGCCTTTTAATAGGCTTCATCCGCAGATATTACTAATTTTAGCCGAAACTAAATTAGAAACATCATCAAAATGACAACAAGAAGAACGTTCTTAGCACAGGCCGGCCTTTTATCGGCAGGAGCCATGATAGCGCCTAAGTTGCTTTCGGCAAAACCTGTTAAAAATGTAGGCTTGCAACTATACAGCTTACGCGACCAATTACCAAAAGATGTAAAAGGCGTTATTGCTAAAGTTGCCCAGGCTGGTTATAAAGAAGTTGAGCCGTTTGGCTACAACAAAAAAGCCGGTTTCTGGGGATTGGACCCAAAAGCATTCAGCGACCTGTTAAAAGCTAACGGCCTAAGCACTCCAAGCGGCCACTACGATATGAACCAGTTTTTTGGTTCAGGTAAAACTGAGAACCTGGAAAGCTATATCGAAGCTGCTCATGCAACCGGTCAGAGCCACATTATCGTTCCGTCAATAAATGGCGAGTTTATTAAAACCGTCGACGAGTTTAAAAAAGTTGCCGATCAGCTAAATAAAGCCGGCGAGATCTGCAAAAAAGCCGGCTTAAAACTGGGTTACCATAACCACAATTTTGAGTGGAGACCGGTTGACGGCACTACTTTTTACGATACCATTATCGACAACACCGACCCTAAAGTAGTGACTATGGAAATGGACATTTACTGGGTAGTACGCTCAGGTAAAGATCCGTTAGAGTTGTTCGCTAAACATCCCGGCCGTTTTGAGTTTGTGCATGTTAAGGATATGGACAAAACCCACAATAACCTGAACACCGAAATTGGTACCGGTACTATTGACTTTGTGAAGATATTGGCGCAGGCTAAACAAGGTGGTGTAAAACACTTTATTGTTGAGCAGGAAAACTATACCAATATTGATCCTTATGTAAGTATCGCGCAAAGCGCTAAATTTATTAAGGATAAGGTAAGTATATAATACAAGCAGCGTGCGTAACGCACGCCTCACCACCACGTCATTGCGAGGAACGAAGCAATCTCTACATAGGACAGTCAATGTGCAATTGATTAGCGAGTGCAGAGATTGCTTCGTTCCTCGCAATGACGCTTTTTGATTGAAAGCGTATCCATGATCCAAATAACCAATCTCCACAAAACTTTTAACCGTGGCAAAGCCAACGAAGTAAATGCGGTTAACGGTATTGACCTAAGCATCAATAACGAGGAGTTTGTGGTTATTGTTGGATCAAACGGCTCGGGTAAAACCACATTGTTGAACCTAATAGCCGGCAGCATTATTCCCTCGTCAGGCAAAATCAACATCGACGGTAACGACGTTACCAAACTGGCCGACTACCGGCGCAGCAAATGGATTGCCCGCGTTTTCCAGAATCCGCTGAGCGGAACAGCGTCTGAGTTGAGTATTCTGGATAATTTTCGCCTTGCCGCCATCCGCACCAAAGCTAAGGGACTAAATATTGGCGTTACCGACGCTTTTAAGCGTGATGTGAGGGAAAAGATAGCCACACTGGGTATGAATCTCGAAAACAAGCTGGAGCAGCCTATAGGCACCTTATCGGGCGGTCAGCGTCAGGCATTAACCTTGCTCATGAGCGTAATGGACGAATGCAAGATATTGTTGCTGGATGAACCCACTGCAGCGCTCGACCCCAAATCGGCCGATATCGTTATCAAAATTGCCGACAAACTCACTACACAGTTCAAGCTGACCACAATTCTAATCACCCATAACCTTAAAGATGCCTACAATTTTGGAACCCGCATTATCCAGATGGGCGAGGGGCATATTCTGAAAGACATTGACACCAGTCATAAAACGAACCTGAAGCAGAATGATCTGTTTGAATGGTTTGGATGACAGCAGATTGTCATTGCTGGGTGTAGCACGGTCCCAAACATTCGGGATAAGAGAAAAGCACGAATGCTTAACAATTTCGCGGTTGCTTCGTCGTTTTTCCTCGCAATGACAGGAATGCTAATTTCCCCTCCAAAAACTTTGGCAAACTTATTGTATCTGCCAATGCACTATGAAAAACAATAATTTCCAGAATATATTTGATGCGTACCAACTGGTTAGTGGTGCAAAGATCAAAGGCAAACAGCAGGACGAACTTTTTGAGCTTGGCGAATATGATGCCAACAAAAGAGGCTACACTATTTACCCCATTGACAGTGGCGTGCGCTATGACGATTTCGCCATGGTAGTATCAGAAAAAGAATTGAAAAATAACTTCCTGATTGAGGCGGTAAAGCAGAATATTGCGGCATAAACAAAAACAGCCCCCACAGTATTGCGGGGGCTGTTTTTGTTTTATTAGCTAACGCGATTATTTTTTGTAAGTGATCTTGTAAATGGTGCCTTTGGTATCGTCAGTCACGTATAGCGAACCGTCAGGACCTTGAGCCAGGCCGCATGGGCGGTGCTGAGCTGCGCCCATGGCTTTTTGCTCGGCGGTACCTGCAAAGCCGTCAGCAAATACCTCCCACTTGCCGTCAGGCATACCATTTTTAAATGGTTGAAACACCACAAAGTAGCCCGCTTGTGGTAGCGGCGCACGGTTCCATGAACCGTGGAAAGCTATAAAAGCGCCATTTTTATAACGTTCAGGAAACTGATTTCCAGTGTAAAACAACAAGCCAACAGGCGCGTAGTGGCCCGGAAAAGCCGCAACCGGATTAATATATTTTGGATCGGCGCCTTTTTCGCCGTCGCCGCCGTATTCAGGGCCGAGCATATTTTTGTGTTTTTGCCAGTCGTAATAAACGTATGGCCAGCCTGCGTTATCGCCTTTTTTCAGGGCAAACATACATTCTGCCGGTAACTCGGCCGATTGCTGTGCAGTGTACAATTTAGGGAAAAGATCATGCAAAGCGTCGCGGCCGTGCTGCATAACAAACAATTGATTGCTTTGATTATTCCAGGCTATACCCACCACGTTGCGCAATCCCCAGGCGTAGTGCGAGTCTTTGCTGTAAGTTTGGTTCAGTTTGTCGGCTTTGAACTGCCAGATACCAGCAGTCGAATCAAGAATAGGGCAGCCGGTACGTTTTTTATCGTACTCTTCGCAAATATTACTTGGCGCTCCAATGTTCACATAAATATTACCATCATTATCTAAAGCAAGCGCTTTGGGTTGGTGGTGATCGATGTCAACCAGGCCGTGTACAATAGTTTCAGGATGGTTGGGGTCGATAACCTGATTGTTGGCATCTAACTTATAACGAAAAACCGAATTTTTTGAAGAAGCATACAGATAGCCATTTTTTATAGCGATACCCGTACCACCGTAATCGCCAAAACTGGTTTTTACCGTGGCTACGCCATTCTCTTCATGCAGTACTACAATACCTTTGGTTTTGCGGGTGCTGGCCATATGTATGTAGATATCGTGCTGTGGTGTCACTACCAGGTGACGCGCACTGGCACCCGTTTCGGCTATGATACTGGCGTTAAAGCCCGCAGGTAGAGTAAGACCGGCCGGCTTAGGGTCATCCTTTAATGCGTTAAGTGTAAAGAAACTACCGACTGCCGCCAAAGGTAGCAGCAGCGAAAATATTTTCTTGCTTGTCATAATGTGTCTTGAGTTGCTGGTTATGTTATCAAAAATAGCAGAATAAATTTTAAGGCCCTAAACCAAATAAAATATTAGCAAAGGTTTTACATTGCTTCAATTTGCGTGTGGTGTAAAATTATATTCTTATTATGTATTTAGAATAAGAATAAAATTTTAAATATATAAGCAATGCGAAATTTGTAAATAAATGCCGATTAAACCCTGCCGCGTTTTAATCGTCCTAATGATATAAAATTTAAAAAAATGAAAAAGATAGCTTTAGTATCAGCAATAGCATTAGGCAGTTTATTTTATAACAAAGCAAATGCACAAATATTACAAATTGGATTACGTTTAGGTGGGCATCATCCGTTAGTTGAAGCATCTTTGGCAGCCCCGGTAGCGGCAGTTTCTTACAGCAATGCAGACGATTATTATTATCTGCCTGATGTAGACGCTTACTACTGTGTGCCTGAAAGAGTTTACTACTATAACAACGGATATAACTGGGTTTCTGCAGCTTCATTACCGGGCGAATACAGCAACTACGACTGGAGAGCAGCTCGTCACTATGAAGTCCGTGCAGCCCGTCCGTTTTTAAGAGCCGATTTTTACCGCGACAGGTACAATGGCCGCGCTTACGATTGGAGAAGTTATAACAACAGAAATGATAACCGTTATGACGCAAGACGTGATGATCGTTATGACAACCGTTATGACAGACGTCAGGACGACAGATTTAACAACCGTCGCGACGATCATTACAATCAACAACCGGTATTTACCAGACCATACAACCAGCCACGCGGTGGTGAGCATACCGAAGACGGCAACCGTAACTGGAATCGTGGCGACAGAGGTAATGATAACCGCCAGCAAAATTATGACAAACCTCAACGACCTGCCGGCAACTGGCAACAAAATAGTGATCAACACTTTGCCAACAATCAGGATCGTGGCCGCCACGGCTTTGGTTTCTAAAAAATTAATTCCTCCATCATATATGTTTTGTAGTGAAAAAGCCCCGAATATCGGGGCTTTTCTTTTTTTGTCATTGCAAGCGCAGCGCGGCGATCGTAAGAAGAGCAGGAGCGCGTGTCCTGAACCTTCGGGATCGCTCATCCCCGCAAAGACATTATGGATTATTTTATTAATATCTGCTCGCCTCCGTTAACAAATCAATAGCCGACTGATCCAGATTTAATCTTACCGCAGCAGTAGTATCATGCAATTGCTGTAAAGACGTGGCGCTGGCAATAGGGGCGGTGATGCTTTTGCGCGCAATTAACCAGGCTATTGAAACTGCGGCAGGTGTGGTTTTGTATTGCGATGATACCTGATCTAACGCGTTCAGAATTCTAAAACCGCGATCATTCAGGTATTTCTTAATGCCGCCGCCACGGGCGCTTTTTGATAAGTCGTTCTCTGAACGATATTTGCCAGACAGGAAACCGCTGGCCAGCGAGTAAAAAGTGAATACGCCAAGGTTGTTTTCTAAACAAACGGGTTCATATTCTTTTTCATATTGCTCGCGGTCATATAGATTATATTCAGGTTGCAATGTTTCGTAACGAGCAAGGCCGTTGGTTTCGCTCACTTTGAGCGCTTCCAGTAACCTGGCGGCGCTATAGTTTGAGGCGCCTATGGCGCGTACCTTTCCCTGTTTAATCAAATCGGTAAAGGCCGATAGGGTTTCTTCGAGCGGCGTATTTGGGTCGTCCTGATGCGACTGGTACAGATCAATATAGTCTGTCTTTAATCGCGTTAGCGAATCTTCGACAGCTTTGGTGATATAAGCTTTTGACAGACCTTTCTTGCCCTCGCCCATAGGTTTACCAACTTTTGTGCCGATGATCACCCGGTCGCGCTTGCCCGTTTGTTTTAACCAATTGCCGATGATGGCCTCTGATTCTCCGCCTTTGTTACCGGGTTTCCATTTGGAGTATACGTCGGCTGTGTCAATAAATTCCAGGCCTGAATCCACAAAAGCGTCCAGTATCTCGAACGATTGCTTTTCGTCAACGGTCCAGTCAAAAACATTCCCCCCAAAACAAAACGGACTAACCCGAATGCCCGAGCGACCCAATTCTCTTTTTTCCATAGATTGCTTAAAAAATTAAGCGTGCAATTTCGGAATTTGTTCCACCATTTCTGTGACCCAGCCAAAAAGGTAAGGCTCTGTTCCGTCAACCTTATGCCATTTTCCTTCGTGTCCAAGCGCAATAACCAGATGCAGGCTGTTGTCTAATGAATCAAAGCGATATGCTTCTCCATAACCATCCAAACGGGTAGGTTTAATAATGCCAATAACAGGCCCTTCTGTGCCTGTCAGGCTTGCTTTAAATTGATGTTCCATACTTCTTAACAGTTAATTGGATGTATATGTCTACTACAAGTAACACCCGATTAGTTAAGTTGTTTTACAGGTTTTATTTCAAGATTTTGCTCCTATCTTTACCACCCATGGAGCCCATTAAACCCGACTCAAGAATACTGGTGGATATCGTACGCACACATATGCCTTTTGGCAAATACAAAGGTACTTTGCTGAGCGATTTGCCGGTTTATTACCTCGAATGGCTCAAAAATAAAGGCTTCCCGCCGGGTAAAATGGGAATGATGCTATCCAGCGTTTATGAGATCAAGATTAATGGCATGAGCAGTATTTTGACTATGGTTAAAAACGCTTTAAATACGGGGCAGATTAAAGGCTGAGTATCTTCCTGAATATTACCCTTATATTTTTTATCTTCACGGATAAATAAACCAATTGTACCTAAACTTATCCATGAAATATCTTTTTAGCCTGGTTGCCTTTTGTCTTTACACAAGTGCAGATCAATCTGAAAACTTAAACCAACGATGAAATATCTTTTTAGCCTGATTCTTTTCTGTTTGTTGCAGGTAAGCGCCCGGGCGCAACAACTTTATGACATAAGCGGCACAGTAAAAAATGCAAAAGGCGAAACCATGCAGGCGGCCAGCGTTTTTATAGCCGGTTCAGAAAAAGCCGTAGCCACCGACGGCGAAGGGCATTTCAAATTCAGTAACCTTACTCCGGGTACCTATCAGCTGGTGGTTAATATGTTGGGTTATGCGCCCGAAAAAAAGAATGTAATCTTAACAGATGCGCCTCAAGCTATCGACATTACTTTAAATGTGAAACAGGTTATGTTGGATGAGGTGAATGTGGGTGATAAATCTCAACGCGAAAAGTATGTTAAAACGTTTACCCAATCCTTCATGGGCGAGTCGGCTAACGCTAAATATTGCAGGATAACAAATCCGGAACTGCTGGAATTTTCTACCGCAAAAGGCGTTTTAAAAGCTACCACGTCCAATTTTTTGATCATTGAAAATAATGCTTTAGGCTATCGTATCAAATATTTGTTGAAATCGTTCTCTCACGAATCGGCCAGGGATATTACTGCTTACGATGGCGACTACAGCTTTGAACAAATGACCGGCACGCCTGAGCAGCAGCAAAAGTGGAACAAGAAAAGACAGGAAGCTTATGCGGGCTCACTGATGCATTATTTGCGATCGCTATATGCCGGTAAATCGCGCGAGGAAGGTTTTTTAGTCTATAAGATATTGAGCCCCATTTTTCCGTTGGTTTATGAGTCGATACCCATTGTTGCCGAGCAGATCATTAAACGCCCGGAAAAGAACCTCATTACATTCAGATATGACAAGCGCTTTTACATTGTGTACGATAAAAAGGCAGCTGCAAAATCAGACCCCAAACATGCTAACGAAGTTGTAGTGGATAACCTGGACTATTATGGTTCTATTTTTAATACGGATGCCCGTGTAGACAGCCGTGGCGCGCTTACCAACTATGATAAATTGCTGATACAAGGTTTCTGGGGCCGCAAGCGTGTAGCCGACCAATTACCTTGGGAGTATATGCCCGGGGTTGTTAATTAAATCTTTCTGTCATCTCGACCAACGGGAGAGATCTATACACACGCAAAGCTTGCGTGACTATCCGTGTATAGTTTTCTCGCTATGCTCGAAATGACAACGTCTCTATGAATTATTTACAATTTCGTAAACCAACCCTTTTTCCAGAACACAAATACCTGTATAATGCCAATAAGCACCATGCCGCCCAGGGCGTAAACATAGCCGTGCGGCGAATAAAGTTCCGGCATATTGGCCGGCATTACCTTATTTGTTACCGGGTCAACACGTGCGAAGTTCATGCCGTAAACGCCGGCTATAAATGTTAGCGGGATGAATATTACTGAAATGATGGTGAGCACCTTCATGATCTCGTTCATGCGGTTGCTAACCAGCGACAGGTACAGGTCTATAATACTGCTGGCAATCTCCTTATAGTTCTCAATCAGGTCCATTACCTGAATGGTATGGTCGTAGGCGTCTTTCAGGTAAGTTTTGACTTCGTCGGATATTAAAGCGTTGTCAGAGCGCAGAATGTC
>Ga0157371_10000255_pt1 | contig 74280 bp, 76 predicted proteins | sample C45metaG_FD_113462 | JGI IMG/M metagenome (GOLD analysis project Ga0157371, IMG submission 113462) | Corn rhizosphere microbial communities from Kellogg Biological Station, Michigan, USA - C4-5 metaG | ecosystem: Host-associated > Plants > Roots > Rhizosphere > Soil | place: USA: Michigan...
ACGACAGCGACAAGGATGATGATCTCCCATTTTAAAACCAACAATTCAATTTTCTAACAATAAAAATATCAATATCATGGCACACAATTTAAATTTCAACAACAGAACAGGAAAATATTCATTTTTCAGCGTAAAGGAAAAAGCATGGCACAACTTGGGGCAGGTTGTACAGGAATACCCGACAAGTGAAGAAGCCATCAAATTTGCGGGACTTGACTACGAGGTCGAAAAGTCTCCCCTATATACAAAAGGTGCAGGCATTATCGAAAATACCAACGGAATAGAAATGATCGATTCAGAATTGGAAGTTCCCAACTACTTTGCCAATATCCGAACGGATAACAACATCGTTTTAGGTGTTGTGGGAAAAGATTACCATATCGTACAAAACCGTATAGCCTTTTCATTTTTTGATTCAATTGTAGGCGGTGGAAAAGGCATCTTGTACGAGACTGCAGGCGCTTTGGGAAATGGAGAACGCATTTTCATTACCGCCAAATTACCCGACTATATCCGTGTTGGCAACGGTGACGATATTACGGAAAAATATATTTTCCTTACCACCTCCCACGATGGAAGCGGAAGCATTACCGCAGCATTTACCCCTGTGCGAATTGTCTGTCAAAACACCTTGAATGCATCATTGCGAAATATGAGCAACGTTGTACGTATCAGACATACAGCAGGGGCGAAACAACGCTTGGAAGATGCCCACAAAGTGATGGGATTAGCCAATAAATTAAGTAATGAATTGGAAAACACCTTTAACCATTGGGCAAAGATCTCGGTCGGTGATAATGAAATGAAGAAATTAATTCAGTTGGCACTCTGCCCCAATAAAGAAACTTTACAGCACTTGCAAAAAGGAAATTTTGACGATCTGTCAACCGTGTTTAAAAATACCGTTGATGATGCTTTTGCCTATGCGATGATGAGCGACACCCAACAAATGGAAACAACAAAAGGGACGTTGTTCGGAGCATATAACGCAGTGACAGGATATTATCAGAATGTCAAAACATACAAAGATGATGAAGCCAAATTACAGTCCATCGTTTTGGGTGGGACTGCACAATTGAAATCTCAAAAAGCTTTTGAATTGTGTACAGGATTTGCGAAAGATGGACATACTGTTTTCAATCTGAACTAATCATTAAGGTAACCGCCTTTAATGGCGGTTACTTTTAAAAAATCATTTTATGAACATCAAGGATTTACACGGAAAGAATATTGAGGTAACCGATTTGGAAGAAGCCATTCAACAGGCTGAGAATCTCAAAGATTATGAACACGAAGATAAAAGCTTTGCAGAATTCGACGCAAGGCAAAACGCCTATTGGAATGATGTGTACAACAAATTATTACTACTTAAACAAAATCAAAATGAGCATCCTTTCAAAAAAGACTGAATACAAAGCTTTGTGCATCATTGGAAACATGATCAAAGATTTTGAAAATCTTCATCTCCTAAATATGACCCGACCAGATGATGAAGATTTGAGAAAAGCAAGAAATTCACTTGAAACCATTGTTCAATCCAATGGGTACAAGATCAATTACGATAGAAATTCTAAGAAATCAATTTTAAAGAACAAACAAAATGAATACTAATTTTTTCAGCCTTGTAACGCAACTTGACTTTACAGGCAACTTGAATATAGCCATTCAAAAAGGGACAGATAACAGTTGGATTGTTTCCGTACTGCTCCAAAGTAACGGTTGCGCAGACGATGCGAAAAACAGAATCCCACCCTTAAATCTTCGGGGAACTGCTGAAGATCTGGACAATGGATTTTTTGAAAACATTGCCCAACCGATACAGTCAGCATCATACCTTATGGTCAATATGGACGCTTTTATGGTGCAATTGGAAGAAGCGAAAAAACATTCTGCAATGGAAAAACAAAACGCTGACAAGGAAAGTAAAGCCAAAGAAGAAAAAGAGAAAAAATATAAAGATGCTATGAAAAAAGCAGAAGATTTTGAAAATGAATCCAAATTCAAGGATGCATGGTCAGCCTTGCCAAAGGCTTCTGAGTATCCCGAATTTTCCAAAGAAATATTGGAGAAACAGGAAGCCTACGAAAAAGAATTTGCGCCTAACTTATTTACTTCATAACCTTAAAAATCAACATCTATGTTACTTGCAACCGAATTAGAAAGGGTTTTTATCATCGTTGATAAAGGACAGGAGATCAAACTCAGCGACCCCGAAGCCAAATGGAGTGTTGAAGCCGTGATGAATTTTTACGCCAACACCTATCCCATTTTAACAACCGCCAAAGTATCTGCGCCTGTGATTCGTGAAGATACTTTACAGTACACTTTTGAAAGTGTTATGGGAACAAAAGGATAACATCAAAACTAAAACAGTCATGAACTATGCAACGACATATCATATCGGGAACGATCATAATCAAACAGCAACCCAAGCAGAAGCTACTGCACCGACAGTTGGGCGACTTCGCAGAGTGGATGAAACGTCCAAAAGATGCAGGAGAGATCAGAAAGGATCAAAGGAAATCGGTTCCTGTGGCAATGCTTCCCATGCTTTTTTGAAATGTTCATTTCTTCCCAAGCTGAAACAAAATGAAACGGTACAATCTTGTAAAGAGTCTAAAAGGATGGAAAGGGATTTTTATCAATACCTTTTAGATCTTGCAGAACATTATCAGATCATTCCAAAACCATCCCAACAATATGGATATCCTTACAATATGGCTTTGGCAGTCCACGATTTACAGCAACAGCTAAAAAATAGGACAAGGGATTGGGAAGAAATACAACTGATAAGAGATAAAGGAAAGGTCTATTTCACAAGTGAAGAAAGATACAATACAGGAGCAACTTTATATTATATTCCTGTTTTCCCCCTGTATCGATTGTCAAAGGAAAAAAAGTATAAAAAAGCTTTCCAACTCTTACTTTGCGTGTACAGTTACTTATATCATATTGTTGATATTCCTTATTACAGGCAGGAAGCAAGTTATCTGTATTGGATGTACGATATGTTGGAGCAATGGGCTACCGAAGATGATCAAACGGAAGATGCTTTAAGTCTCTTAACGGAGATTGAACAAGCTGAATGGATCGGAGACTGTATGGAAAGGAAAATTTATAACTCTCGAAATTTGGAACGATTTGAATCCAGATTACACCAATTCAAAGCAAAAGACCATTTTGATGGCAAATGTTTGGAGCTGGCAAGAACGGCATTTGATATATCTGTCAATTTTCCGAATTCAACTATTTTCAAAAATGCACAGGCACACCTAAACCACGACCATGAGGATGAAGAGGATGACGAAAACTATGAAAATATGGTCACAATGGATAAATATATTTCTTTCTGTGCAGATGCTAAGGGATGTCTTTTTGATCAACTTTTTCAAAGTGTCAATAACGAATTGCAGGAGTACGGACAGATGGAAGAACCTGTTATTATTAAGTATTTTAAGGGTTCGGATGTCAGACAAGACAATCTCGAATTTGAACATCAGATCTTTGATCTGATTTCGGGACTCATTGACCTAATGAACGAATTCTAAATCTTAAACAATGGAAAATATCATACAAAACCTTGGAATACTGTATCATCCGACATCAGCATTGGTCTTTTATCAGACAACTGACAGGATCAAAGATATTTATGTAGAACATTTTGATATGGACAAAGACGGAAATCCCATCAATGCGCACCCCTTGACCATTCGTGAAGCAAAATTTCTATCCAAAGCCCTTCATATCGAAACCAAAAAAAGCAGAGAATTTTTAAAGCCTCAAAATATCCTTTCAGAAAATATCCTGCATATTGACCCGAGTAAAGATGCTTCTGTCATCTGGTACACCAAAGGGCAGAAAGTAGACCTTTTCTTTTCTGAAACTCTCGGGATTTCCAATGGTATGGCACAAGTTCCTCCTTTGCTTTGGTCTGCGAATAAACAGAATCTGGTAATTTTTGCCTTGGCTTCTGACAGAAGACCGACAGAAAAAACAGTACTTTATCACGCACCGTTCTTCAACGTCTACGACAGCGGAACTGTCTGTATGGGAACAGTAGATGTCAATATCAAAAATTCTGCATCCATTGAAGAATTTACAGAGGCTTGGGAAAATTATTTTTTCAATAGTTATTTCAGTCATTTGATGAATGGTCATAATCCGATAAAGGGCAACTTGGTTAATTTATGGAATGACCTGATCAATACGGAAAATCCTTTTCCAAAGAAATCACTCAAGAAAACCAATAAAACCCTTAAAGACCTACTCTCATGAATACTGAAAAATTAAAAGTTCATTTTACGGATAACAGCTTGATCAATCCTACCAATCCTGTTACAGTCAATGTGATCGGTGCAGGGGGAACAGGATCTAAAGTACTGACCGCATTGATGGAAATAAATCACAGTCTTACTGAAATGGAACACCCTGGTCTGCAGGTTCGTCTTTGGGATGATGACATCATCACTTCTGCCAATCTGGGAAGACAGCGATTTGCGGAATCTGAAAAGGGACTGCATAAATCCGTAGCTCTTATCAACCGCTGTAACCGTTGGGCAGGAACAAACTGGAAAGCGGAAACTAAAAAATTTGCATGGGAGAGAGAAAACTGTTATCCCGAAAATGTAGAAGCCAATATCTATATTTCCTGCGTTGATAATGTATCAGCCCGATTTGAAATTGCCGATATTCTCAAACATAAAAGACATCACAATTCAAGCCTTAAATATTGGCTGGATTTTGGAAACACCAAAGATAAAGGACAGGTCATCCTTTCGACCATCGGAACTATCCGTCAACCAAAATCTGAAAAATACGAACCTGTCGAAAATCTACCTTTTATTACGGACGAATTTGGGGAACTGTTAAAAAAGTCCGAAGGGGAAGATAACACACCGAGTTGTTCGTTGGCAGAAGCTTTGCAAAAACAGGATCTGTTTATCAATAGCTCTCTGGTTCAAATGGGTTGCAGTCTGCTTTGGAATTTGTTTCGATACGGATTGACACCTTACAGGGGATTCTTTCATAATCTGAAAGATTTTAATACCCAACCCATTAAAATAGCCTGATAAAAAATCGAGCAAAAAGACCATTCCGATTAAAGTTCGGAAAGGTCTTTTTGCGGTCATACAGGACACAACCTATTTGAATGCCTTCTCTATTTCCGTCTGTTCAAAAAAGTTGTGGGGCTGTTCTATGTGTCTTTCTGCGGCAGACGAAAAAGAGATCATTTCTTCCAAGGTCGAAAATATCTTTTTTACATCAATGAGGCAACCCATTTGAATAGCAATGACCAATGCCAACGCCATTCAAAAAAGTTGCAGTTGATCTCATTTAATCTTTTATTAAACAATGTAAATACTCTTCGGTATATGATCTGGAATTATTTCTATGACTTTTAAACTTCGGGTATTTCATGGATGAACATTGATAATGCCCCAAGCCTGTCATCATCTCTTTTACATGGGAAGACGGTATAAACCCTTCATTGTTATAGCTGAGAAATATATACTTATAGTCAGCCTGCTCTATGAGTTCAAAAAGCGCATTCTCTGCTTCTTTTTTAAGGCAGAAGCTTGATGTCTTATAGCTTCTTAATCCTGTTCTCCCTTTAGGCTGAAATTGAGTATCATACAATGAGATCGTATTCAGCAGATGATAATAAGAGCCATACTCTCTGCCGTTATATGGTGGATCCATATACAAGATATCTCCTTTAAGGTCTTTAATCAAAGTATTGCTGTCTTCCCTATAAACTTTATATTTTACCTTTTTTAAAGTCCTTTTTATAGGTACAAGCTTAATATCATACACTGCCGTTTTCTTTAGTTTCTTTAGAAAGGCACAATAGACGGATGCAGTATTGGCAATTCTATCTGAAGCGACAAGAAGTGTCGCTATCAACAAAATATAGAAATCTTGATCTATCTCAGAACTTTGAAATCGTCGTTCAATATCCATCCTTATAGCATCTATTTTCTTTCCATTATTGGCAGAGAAATATAACCGACCGGCAGATCCTGATTCTGAATATTCCTGAAATACAAATCCCTCAACACCTTGCAATCGATTTAATTCCTTTAGCATTGTTAGATATCGCTCTTCACTTACGGCACTGTAAAATGCCGTATTGAGAATAAAGCTGTAATATTCACGGTCGTTGTAAATAATGCTTTTGACCTTGTCATGGAAAAGGTTTCCGACCGTACCAGTTCCGGCGAACAGATCGCAAAAGCTGCAGTCACCAAGGTTTGGCCCTACTGAATTTGAAATAACACGGTAGATAAAATCTGATAGTCTTATTTTGGATCCCAAATAATTCATTTTTATTTGCAATCTCCTGTATAATAGCAATGAGACTTTATCTCGTCCGGTATTGACGTGATTTTGCTTTGAATGTCATTATGAAAAAAGCGGCTTGGTTTTTACCAAGCCGCTAGAAGAAAATTAGACATTTTTATGATGCATTGTCAAATTCAAAATCTACTCTTCTTTCATTTCCAAAACTATCTTTGATCCAAATACTGAACTGATGGGATTCGGAAGCTTTAGATGTATAGTAAAGTCTGAATTGTTTTTGCTTCAATGGATACTCGTCATTCGGTAGATATGGTGGATCGCTGTAATATTGAAGTTGACCAGCTCCCTCATATTGAAAATAACGAAGACTGTACATTGTTGCACTAAAGTTGGAAGAAGTCAATAGTGAAATGCGAATTTCTACCGTTTCATTCTCAGCTATTTTACCAGGAACAGGCATTATTTGGACTTGAAAAGGAAAGTCCTGTTGAATTTCCAGATTGCTGTCCTGACAGGAATTAAATACAAAACTAATTAAGAAAATTGCCATTGAATACTTAAATAGTTGCAAGATCTTTTTGTTGATTACATTTTTCATTTTACAAGCTTTTTTAAAAATTAAATCGCATTCCGAAACCAAACAAAGCGTGAAACTCACCGAGCTGACTGTTCTGCAAGTAGCGCAGCTGCCCATTGACCAAAAAAACCAAATGGTCTGTCAGATAGCTTTCTAAAGATAGTTTACCACTAGCACCATAAATGAAATTCTCGGTTGCATTAATAATAGAGCCATCATAGATCATTTCATTTCCCCTATTGATCTGCTCATAACCTACAAGCCCTCCTAAACCAAGATTGATATTGACATTCCGCATCAGATCTCCCCACACATAGAGACTATAACCCCCATTGAAAAGGAAGCTATCAATCGGGATATCGTAATGGGCATACTCGTAATACTTTCTGCTGTATTCGGCCAATCCGAAGAGGTAATTACCGTTTTTGGTGTAAGAAATAACACCTGCACCTAAAGCGTAATTTTGCTTTTCAGGAGATTGTGGAAATACTGAATATGAAATTTCGAATCCTTTTTGCTTAGGGATCATTTGCTGGGCAAACGATTGAATACTTATTGTAAGTAGTAATGCGGTTGTTAAAAATATTCTATTCATCTTATTTTGTTTTTACGTTTAAACTGCTGATCAGCCTGGCATGGATCAGATCGGTATTTTCAAGCTGAACCTTCTGATGCCTTCCGCCATTCATTTCCAGAATTTCAATTTCCAAAACCTGATCTTTCAGAAGGGTAAACTGATCCAATAAATAAACTCCTAAAATGTCAGAATGATGAGAAGCTGTCATTGTTGGAAAATACACCCTAATCGGCTCTAACAGTTTGTCCTGAACAACCGTTCTTTTCAAATTCTTCTTATCGATAATTTTGAAATTGACCAGATCAATGTCATACGCCACATTGCTGCTGTTTTTAACCTCTAAGGTGAAAAAGAATTTGCTGTCATTGACGTGCAGTGCCCGGACTGAAAACTGGATCCCATAGCTTCTGGAAGTGATGTGTTTGATGGTTCTTCTGCTTTTTGCATACAGGTTTTCCAGGATGAGCTCTGTCAGAGAGGACGAACTTCCCCTCAGATCTTCAAACAGGACATCCGCAATATACTGGCGCTCATTGCTTCTCTGCATCTTTAAAAGGTCATAGCTGAGTGCATCAGGATATGAACTGTAAAACACATCGAAGCTGTAGAACTTTCCGTCTTCGGTGATCACCGAAAAATTGGTTTCTTCTTCGAAGTCCCGGACTGCCGCTTTGATCCGAAGAACATTTCCAACAGGTTCTGCCTTATTGGTGACCAGCAGGTCACTCCCCAAGTCGACATATCGGATTGGAGAAGGAAAAAGCAGGTGCGAAGTTTTATTGTAGGTGACCTGCATTTTGTAGGGTTCCAACTTAGCTTCCTCCAGTGAAAGATAGGAAGCAACGGAATCCTGAGCCAGTGATCTGCTTGAAAAGAGCACAAACACGATCATCAATAGATAATGGCTTTTTATTTTATTCATTTTATTGTTTTTTAATGGATTATTTTTTTGGCACAAGCAAAACCTGATGGCCCGCTTTTACCTTTACTTTTTGTTGTCTGACCCGTTTCTGGAAATAACCTGACAACCCCTGCACCACTCCTCTGCTTAAATCCGCTGCGATCTGCTGACCTGCCGACTGCGTCATCATAATATTGGTACCAGAAGTTTGCCCCATACTGCCCACAATGTCGGTCACAGCATTTTGTTCCGGTGAATAAGGAACATATAGACCAAGCTGACCATCATTGTCATGAACGTTGATCTCTACAGGATAAATGCTGCCCTGATATTCTATCGACGAAATTTTCAATTGCAGTCTCCCACCCTGAAATTTGCCTGTCGCTTTAAGTAATGTTCCAGAGGGAATTTTTGTATTTCCTAGAATCATATTTTCAGAAAGTCTGATCGATAATGTACTTTCATTGGTCATCGTCATTGACTCCTGTACAAGACCTTTGATCGCATTTTTTGATTGTTTTGAATCATTGGTTTCATACTGAGTTCCGAACAATCTATTATCATTCAGACCAGCCAGAAAGGCGCTGTCTGATGGCTCTCTGTATAAAGAAGAGACAATATTTAAGTGAGCTGATTTTACTGCTGTGAGCTGTACTTTATTTCCAGAAGGCTGCTTCACATCCTCTTCTCTTGATATAGGATCTTCCTGCTTATTACTTTGGGGAAGGTATTTCGCAGCCATTTGGTAGGATTTTTCCATCAGCTCCAATTGGTCATTGACCCCAAGACCTGCAGGAACAGCATTGTTCTGCAAAGCTTCATTCTTTAATCTGGATATTTCTTTCCTAAGATTATTCACTTCCTGATCATCCCTGCTGTAGAAGGAACCTAATGTCTGCTGCGCATTGCGATAGCTGTTGACTGCACTCGGATTAGATGGTGACAAACTATTCGGATTAGCAGTCAATGACGTCTGATCAGAATTTTGGTTAAGGCTGTTTTGGTCAGTCCAGTAATCAGACAAGGTGGTCATCGCATTTCTCTTCTCTTCATTTTTCTGTTCCAGCAGTTGCTGCTCATATGCCTTCTGTTTGTCAGATTGCAACTGATCGTCCTTTGCCTGCGGTATATCTGCATTAAAACCTGATTCAGCAGTAACTTTGTTATCCTTTGGCTTAAAGATGAGGTAGAAGCAACCGGCACATATCGCGGCCATCAGTAAATAAATCAGTGGTTTCTTTATTCTCTCCCACTGTAAATTTTGAAGGCCTTGTGATTCCGGTTCCAAGTGCGGTGAATCACTTTCAGTGATCTTGATCTTATTTGGATCTTTCATCGGTCTGTTTTTTAATGGTTGAACCCACTTTGTTATCCTTTGCTGATCTTTTCATAGCAGTATGATCTGAAATGGTCGTAATATGACTGATCGACATCGTATTGGTTTTATTTCCGGTTGAAATAAAAATGCTGATAAGAACCAGTAAGGTAACTGCGGCATAACCTGCAAAAAACAGCTTGGTGAAAAACCTCTGGCGCTTCGCTGGGAGTACTTTCCATTTTCTGTCTGCAAGCAAAATATGCTGCTCTATTTTATCCCTTATTTTTTTCATTGTTCTGAATTTTAACGTTCAACAGTTTCAACATCTTTATTTTCAAGGACATTGAATTTTTCAATCGTAAATCCCTGGGGATTGCTGTCTGACCTCACAGAATTCACTAATGAACAATTGGTGATCAGACTTCGTATCGTCAGATTGCTGGATCGGATAATGAACTGCCTTGCAAAGGTCTTTACGGCGTAAGGATAGTTATTGAAATCTGCCACAACACTGTCAACCTCGATCCTCTGCTGGATGTTGCCTGAGATGATCCGGTTGTAATAGCCTTTCTCCTGCAGATCTTTGTAGTAATCGAATGCAGACTGGTCTGCCAGATTGAAAGCTCTTTTGACATTGCTTTCAATGGCATTTTTATCCGGCGCCACTGTAAAGAACAGCTCGTGAAAACGCCTTACATGCTCCCTGGCCTCGACAGGCCTGTTGATCGACATATCCTGTGACAGAGCCACCATTAAAGATTTACCATTGTCGAGCACGTAGATCTTCTGTCGCTGATCTTCTGCAAATTGATATGACTTGAAAACAACGACTCCCACCACTGCAAAACAGAGCACTGCAAAAACGAACGTGAATAAGCGGATCTGCTTGAAGCTGCTCTCTATATTTCTTAAAGTTTTAAATTCCATTGGATCGTATTTTATTTTAATAGTCTGCCTGAAATATTACCTGTTGCCGAACCTGCTGCAGCTCCTGCAATATTGCCTGATTTCGTGGCGGTCTGGTTGACATTGCGCATAAAGTTACCGGCACCTCCTGCCTGAATGACCCATCCGGTAACGGTTGGAACCGTAAAATATCCGATGATCCCGATGATCATATAGATGATGTAAACCGTGTTAGAAGTATCAGGAATGAAGTTAGGATCTGCCAGCATCTCAATATCTTTTTCAATGATGAGTGTTTGGATCTTGGCCAGTATGGCACTGAAAATGTCAGCGACCGGCAACCACAGATATACACTGATATATCGCGTCAGCCATTGGGTCAGTGTGGTCTGAAAACCATCCCATACCGAAATGGCAAATGCTATGGGTCCCAAAATGGAAAGGACGATGAGAAAAAAAGTCCGGATAGTATCGATCACTAAAGCAGCGGATTGGAAGAGAATTTCCAGAAACTCCCGGAATCCATCCCTTATCTGCTTCTTGATATCAAACATCTCCCTTTCAATGTACATTCCGGACATCGTCACCAAGTCTGATGGTGACCATCCCAATTCATCAAGCTTCTTATCAAATTCTTCATCCGAAATCAGATAAGCCATTTCGGGATTCCTTAGCATAGCCTCTCGTTCAAGCAGGTCTTTTTGCTGTTGCAGTTCATTAAGATCCAGGACCTGATCCTCCAACATCGAGTGACTTCCCTGAACAATCGGACTTAACACACCATTGATACTTCCCAGTACCAATGTTGAAAAAAACATAATACAGATACCGATGGCAAATGGTCTCAGCATTGGAAAAAGGTCGATCGGTTCAGCACGGCTGAGTGACTGCCAAACTTTTATGGCCACATAGAATAATGCTCCCAGGCCAGCAACGCCCTTTGCTACCGCAGCCATATCGGCACATAACGGCATCATCTCATCATAGACTGAACGAAGGACTTCGTGTAGATTAGTAGGTTCCATCTTACCAGTATTTTTGGTTTGATGTACCGTATAGATCCAACACCCTTTGGGTATTGTTCTGTTTTTTTGCTCTCAGATAGCTGACAGAAATATTCTTGTTGGTGTAGTATCTCACCAGATTATGATACTCTTTGACCTCTTTGTAGACCCTGTTGATCACATCCATTCTTTCCTTATCGTTCAGGGAAAGACCATTGGCCGTGATGATCTGTTTCAGCTCTTTTAGTAGCTCCGTACTCTCGTTCAGCAGGGCTGAATAACCGTTGGCAATTGCCATCAGTTCCTGGGCATTGAAGTTGGGATCGTTAAGCATCTTCCCAAAATTGTTGACGTAGATCTCTGAGACATCTCCTACGAGCAGAACGGTCTGCTGCACCTTACGGGCATCTTTGACCAGATTATTGACAGCTTTCAGCTTGTCATAATATTCCTTTCCCTGTTCATAGACTTTCTTCACTTCATTAAAGTTTTTAACGACGTTGGAAACCGTTGATGAGGTTTGCACAATTTCATTGGCGCTGTTCAGAATTCCGGAAGCGAGATTGGCAGGGTCGGTCACTACGAATTGTGCTTTGGCATAGGTTGCGGTAGCGAAAATCGCTACCATTGCTGTTTTAATGATCAAATTTTTCATTGTTTTAAAATTTTAAATGATTGGATTAATTAATTTTCTTTGTTTGATTTGATTCTCCTGAGAGAGATCCTCTTAATGGCATGCTCTACATTGCCGTCAAGTTCAGAGGCGAGATTCATGACTTCCATCTTCTCTGTTTCTTCAGTGGTATAAGCGAGATATTCTTCGGTGGAAACTTCCGTAGCGTAGACCGCAGAGTGCGTTCCGCCCAATCCGATCCAGACTTCTTTGTACAGTCTTCTTGGATCGTTGTTCATATTGATCGAAAGTACCTGTGATTTTTCTTTATCCGTGAGGCCAAGCATCGCCTGGATGTCATCGAACTTGTTCATATATTTTCGCTGATCCAAAAGGATCTTACAGTCTGAATTATTGATGATACTTTCCTTCACGATCGGTGACTGGATGATGTCATCCACTTCCTGGGTCACCACAATAGCTTCTCCGAAGAATTTTCTGACCGTCTTGAACAGGTATTTGATGTACTCTGCCATGCCTTCTTTGGCAATGGCTTTCCAGGCTTCCTCAATGAGGATCAGTTTTCTGATGCCCTTGAGCCTTCGCATCTTGTTGATAAAGACCTCCATTATGATGATCGTCACGATCGGGAACAGGATCTTGTGGTCTTTGATCGCATCAATTTCGAAAACGATGAAACGTTTGGACAAAAGGTCAAGCTGCTTTTCTGAATTGAGCAGATAATCGTATTCTCCGCCTTTGTAGTAAGGTTCGAGCACATTGAGAAAGTTGGCGATGTCAAAATCTTTTTCCCTGACCTTCTTTTGTTCCAGAACTTTCTGGTAGTCATCTTTCACGTACTCATAGAATCCATTGAATGAAGGAAATTTACCACTGTGTTTGATCTGTTCAATATAGCCGCTCACGGCATTGGACAAGGCCACTTCCTCTGAACGGCTTGGTGGTTCATCATCCCTTTTCCATAAAGTGAGGATCAGGGTTTTGATGCTTTCTCTTTTTTCAATATCAAAGATGCCGTCATCGGTGTAGAATGGATTGAAAGCGATCGGATTGTCTTCGGTATACGTAAAATACACGCCGTCCTCCCCTTTTGTCTTGCCCTTGATCAGTTCGCACAAGCCCTGATAGGAATTTCCGGTATCAACCAGTAATACGTGAGCTCCTTGTTCATAATACTGTCTGACCATATGGTTGGTGAAAAAGGATTTACCACTTCCTGAAGGTCCCAAAATAAACTTGTTCCGGTTGGTAATAATGCCCTGCTTCATGGGTAGATCTGATATATCCAGATGAATAGGCTTTCCTGTCAGACGGTCAGCCATCTTGATCCCGAACGGTGAAGGAGAATCCTGATAATTGGTTTCCTCGGTGAAAAAGCACAAGGCTGGTTCAATGAACGTGTAAAAGCTTTCTTCACTTGGGAAATCACCAGCGTTTCCGGGAATACCTGCCCAATACAAGGTTGCTGTGTCAGTCGTATTGTGGCGTGGTTTGCATTCCATCAGTGCCAATGCACTTCCTGTGTCATTTTTCAGTTGTTTGAGTTCAGAAGGATTGTCCGACCACGACATTATATTGAAATGGGCTCGGATGGATTGGAGACCATAGGAATGGGCTTCATTGAGGTATTTCTCGATCCATTCCTTGTTGATCTGGTTCGCCCTGCTGTATCTTGCCAATGAATGCATGTTTCTGGCAGACTTTTCGAATTTGCTGAGATTCTCATCGCTGTTATCAATAAATAGATATTGATTATAGATGTGATTGCAGCTTAATAATAATCCCACAGGAGACGCAAATGACAAAAGGCAGTCACTTCGGTCTGTGCTCAATTTTTCGTAGCGGCTGTGTGATGAAACAGATCCTGGCAGATCATCGGTATCGGATAAGGTGTGCATACTGATCCGGTTGTTGCCGATGCGCATTTCTTCCGATCCTAGTTTGATATCTTGTAGCGATGGATTGGCTTCTCTTGACAGGGTCAGGTATTGCTCCAATATTCCTGACTGGCTTTCGGTTCCTGAAATCTCATCTTCGGCCATTCTTTCCAGATGAATATAACCACTGTCATTCATGATCCTTTCAAACTGGTCGACAGCTTCCATAAAGCGACTGATCACTTCTTTGTCTTTGATCTCTTTTGGGATCAGTTTGCCTTTGCACAGCGAGGAAAAATTGCTCTGCATCCGCATTCGTTCTTTACTGGTTTTCGTGATGAACAGGTAACAGTAATGGTTTAAAAAAGGTCTTTCATTGAAATGTCTTTCAAAAGATTTGGAGAGAAAGCTTTGGTCTTCTCTCGACAGATCAGGATTATAGTTTTCTTTGATAAACCAGTCCTGTTTGTGGACGACCGTAAAATCTGGCAGGGTCTTGACAGCCTTAAACCAAGCTGAATGCATCGCTTCATATTCTGCCGAGGCCACCGTAAACAGTTCAGGAAGTCTGACCTTGAAGCAAACCGTGACATCCGCATCTTTTGAAATGATACAGTCGTTCTCTATCGCAAGCAATGGAAATTTACTCTCCAGCGTCGCGGCTTTGGAGGTATTTCTCATGCTGTAGCTTTTTGACGGTTACTTTTCAGATAGCGATAGATACACTTGCGGCTGATAATATACTTCGGATGCTTTTTTTGAGCGCCTAATTTCATCAGTCCGTGCTCACCGTATTTTCCGTTCAGTGAGAAGGTCTGCCAGATGAGAATGGCACTACTTGCTCCGCCAATCGTAAGGCAGAAATAAGTATTGACTCCAGCCATGTACATGACCATCACGAATACGAGTATCCCCAATAATCCCCCTGCAAAAATGAATAGGTATTGGGCTTTTAATCCTTTGAACTCTACCGTTCTTCCGATTCCTTTGTTGATATGATAGGTATTCATAATCATCATTTTAAAGGAAGAATGAACGGAGGATCGTTGCTGCCACGATCAGAAAGATACACGCACCAAACCAGCTGGCAGCGGTCTTGCTGGTGTCGGGATCACCGCTACTGAACTTGTTGTAGACCTTTACCCCACCGATCAGTCCAACGACCGCCCCGATCGCATAAATCAGCTGGGTTGCAGGTTCAAAATAGGAGGTTACCATTTGTGTGGCCTCGTTGATTCCTGCGGTACCATTGCCTTGGGCAAAGGCACCTGTTACTGCTAAAAAGCTTAGACCTAATAGCAGTAATTTTTTTCTTTGTTTTCTCATAATTGAAACACATCAATTTGTTATGGTGTGCCGCACTTTGCGGAACTATGGGACAAAGATGTCTGTGAAGAGACAAGTTCTTAAAGAATGAGTATTCTGATGAACTATTTGGCATTACATGTCATTAAGACAAAGAATTAATATATATTAGTGATATAAAAACTATTACTCATGTATATATCAAAGGTCAGCTTAGTTAATTACAGAAACTTTGCTAATGCCAATTTTAATTTCAAGAAGGGAATCAACACAATTATAGGTGAAAACGGAGCTGGAAAAACCAATGTATTTAAAGCAATCAGGTTGTTGTTGGAAGATGCATCGATGCAATATGCTTACAAACTTAATGAAGGTGATTTTAACCGAAATTTAGATAAAGGATTATGGAAAGGTCATTGGATTATTATTAGTATTGAATTTGATGAATTGAATAATGAAGAAGCAATTCAATCATTATTCATTCACGGATCGGGAATTGCGGAAGATGACTTTGTGAAAAAAGCTTCTTATAATCTTTTCTTTCGTCCTAAAGCAGATGTGAGGCAGAAACTCTCGGAATTAGCTGAAGGAAATACTGAAGGTCTTCAAGCACTGTTGAAAGATTTAACTATCCAAGATAATTACGAAACATTTTTTACAGGAAAAAGCACTGCTGATTTTACCGATCCGTTGACTTACCAGGAGCTTGTCGGTGATTTTAAAAAAGTTAAATTTCCTTCAACTATAGATACTTCTAAGTTTGGATCTAAGATTCCTCATCAACTATCAATTTCTAAAGAAGTATCATTTACTTTCATTCAGGCTTTAAGGGACGTACTAAGCGATTTTCACAATAACAGAACAAACCCGCTATTGACACTTTTAAAAAATAAAAGTGGCGAAATTACGGAAGAAGATTACAAACCCATAAGTGACCTTGTAAAAGATTTAAATGAAAAAATAGAGGCTCTGACTGATGTTCAAAACATAAGAACGGATATTAAATCTACAATTCAAGATGCTGTAGGACTTACCTATTCTCCTTCCTCACTATCTATCAAATCTAGTGTTCCAGATGAAGCAGAAAAATTACTACAATCTCTTAAATTGTTTATTGGTGAGCCTGGTGAATCATATGAAGGCGGAATTCACGAATTAAGTTTGGGAGGAGCAAATCTTATTTTTCTGACACTTAAACTACTAGAATTTAAATATCGAAAGTCCAAAGATACTTTTGCTAATTTTCTAATTATTGAAGAACCTGAAGCACATATTCACAACCATATTCAAAAGACGCTTTTTGATAAGTTGGACTATAGTGATACGCAGATTATATATTCTACACACTCCACACAAATTTCTGAAGTTAGCAATGTCGAAAATATTAACATTCTTGCTAAAAAATTAAATTATGCCGAGGTCTATCAGCCTGCCAATGGATTACGTCCCGAGAACATAAACCAGATAGAGCGCTATTTAGATGCTGTACGAACGAATTTACTTTTTGCTAAGGGTGTAATTTTAGTAGAAGGCGACGCAGAAGAAATTTTGATTCCCCTAATGGTCAAAAGAGTTTTAGGTGTAAGTTTAGATGAACTTGGAATTAGTCTCATAAATATTAGAAGCACCGGATTTGAAAATGTAGCGCAGCTTTTTCATATGGATCGAATTAGAAGAAAATGCGCTATACTTACCGATTTAGACGATGCAATTTGTGATACAACAGTCAATGAAGATGACAGTGAACAATTAAAAAAATATAAAAAGAGAGTCGAGTCTTCAAAGCAAAAAGGGAGGGAAAGAAAAGTTAATCTAGATATTTTTGAAGTGGGTAACACATTCCTAAAAACATTTTATGCTGATCATACTTTTGAGGTGGATTTTATAACAGCTGGTAATGCTTCGGAAGTTTTAAATGTCATTGATAATGTGTACATTGATCAAACAACAAAAGATCTTGCTAAAATAGAACTTGAAAGTGGTGATGTTTCTAAATATGGCAAGCGCGTATTGACAATGGCAAAGCAAGAGGGTAAAGGCTGGTTTGCGATTATGTTGGGAAAACATATTTCGTTCAAGACCATTATCCCTCAATATATATTAGATGCCATCCTATTTGCTAAAGAAACTTATTCTGTGGAAATTATTTCAGATATCATAGACTATCGTATTAAGACAAATATCAAAGATAACGCGGCTTTAGATTTTACTGTTTGCAAAGCTGAACTTTTAAGTTATAGAAGTGGAAAAATAAAATTGGAAGACTTGGTTTTTAATTTGGACTTAGTCATTTCTCAGGATCAAATTTTCACCTTAATTGATAAATTAAAGTAGATATGTTTATTTGGGAAAAAGGAAGTTTAAACGATGAACAAGAATTTGCAATACTTGAAAAGGATAGCATTCTTCTGGTCGCCTGTCCTGGTAGTGGAAAGACAAGAACTCTAACTTTTAAAATTGCCTACGAATTGAGTAGGTTAAAATCAAACAAGGAATTTGTTATAGCCATAACCTACACTAATAGTGCTTCTGAGGAAATTAAAGAAAGGGTCGAATTATTAGGCGTAGATACTTCACAATTATGGATAGGTACAATCCATTCTTTCTGTATGGAATGGATTTTAAAGCCCTATCATCTTTATTCAGATAGATTGAAAAATGGCTTCAAAGTAATTAATTCTTTTGACTCAGAAAAAATTTTAATAGAATTATGCGAACCTTACAAAGACCAAAAAATAACACATTATGATTGTGGTATTCTCGCTAAAACCGATAGCTTCTATCTAACATGTTTGGATACGAGAAAACATGCTTCTTTAAAAAAAATTCTCGCCAAATATTTTAAAGTTTTAGAAGAAAATCATCAAATAGATTTTGAACAAATTCTATTTTTTTCTTACAAATTACTTATTAAAAAACCCGTGATTGAGAAGATTCTGTGCAAATTGTTTCCATTTATTTTAATTGACGAATATCAAGACACTAAAGAAATACAATATCATATTATAGCTAGAATCCTGAGTGCTAATAATGGTGATTCGAAAACATTAATAGTTGGAGATCCTAATCAGTCGATATATGATTCACTTGGAGGTTATCCAATGCCGCAAAATGAATTAGAAAAACTGTTAGGCTTTGACCTAAAACCGCTAAGTCTTGACAAAAATTATAGATCATCTTCGGCGGTCATTAATTATTTTGACTATTACAAAACATTTGAAACATCAATTATCGCTTTTGGCACAAATAAAGACTATCCGAGTACAATTACATTTAATTATACTATTTCTGTAGATGATCTTATTGAAGAGATTGCCAGACTCATTCTTTACAATGTCGAAGATTTGGGGATTAGTCCTAATGAAATTTGTATTACTGCACCTCAATGGATTCACATAGCGAGTATTACCAGAAGACTGATTGTTCGACTACCTGATTTTAGTTTTGACGGTCCCGGAATGGCTCCATTTTCCAGAGATATTGAAAATTTTTGGTTTAAAGTTTCAAGAATTGCTTTAACAGAACCGTCTCCATTTATGTATGTTAGACGACTAAGATGGAGCAAAGAAATTTTAAATGAATTGGAATCAGCAGGGGTTGATGTATCAAGTACATCCACAAAAGAACTTCTTAAAATTTGCAATTCTTTCGAAATTTTTGAAACGGATGGGTTAGATTATTTGAGAGTGTTTTTTGATAAAATTTGTCAGAAGTTTAAAATTACTCTGCATAACTTCCCAATGTTGGATGAACACTATGACTCCTTCTTTGCTAGTTCAGAAGCAAGAATTAGTAGATTAATCGATGAAGGAAATCCTTCAATTGGTGAAGTTGAGAATTTTCGAAAGGTCTTTAGGCAGAGAGATGGTATTACTGTATCAACGATTCATAGCACAAAAGGAGAAGAATATGATACTGTTATTGGTTTCGGACTTGTAGACGGCTATGTTCCACATTTCAATGACGGTAATGGGCTAGTAAACTCAAAAAAATTACTATACGTATTAGCATCCAGAGCTAGGAAAAATCTGCATCTTATTTCTGAAAGAAAGAGAAATGTCCATAGTTACTATGCTCCCGATGGGAAACTTCCTACTTCACATTTAATCGATTATGACTACGATTATTCAATTGTGTGAATCCACAAAATAAGGGAGTTTGATTACACAAACTCCCCAATATCGAAACCATCTGCATCATCTTTACGCTTAAAAGAAATGTCCTCATTTTCATTAGAAATATTCTGGCTCAGCAAATTAGCAACTCGCTTTGATGCATCACCTAATGAATTTTCTAAAAGATCAAAAAGCTCGGTTCCCTGAATTTTCTGAATGATGTGAACTGCTTGCTGTTCTAAGTCAGGCTCCAGCACATCTTGCTGAAGCAGCTGTCCCGCAGTACTCAATTCCTGAAATGTAACCCCTGTGGCAAACCCGCTTTCTATTTTAGAATCATCCTGGTACTGCCAGTCTTCTTCCTCGTCTTCCCAATCATTATTTTTGACCAGTATCTCGTCAAGTTCTTTCTTTGAAGCCGTATTTTCAAATACCTCCTCCTTGGTTTCTGAATCAAAATTATTTGCTTTTAGTACGATAGATTTGTTCTGGCTATGATCAGCATCAGATGGCTGTAACTTTCTTTCTTCTTTCTTTGTTTTTCCCATAATAGAGGGCACAGTTAGGTGAGCTTCGGCACTTTTTTCCTTTGGATGCTGATTTGTAAATTTCCTATCCCAAAGTAGTAGGATGATAACTAATAATAGCCCTATTATGATTAATTGTTCCATAATATGATAGATTAAAAGATTGGACGGTATTTACTGTTGAAATCATCGGTGATCTCTTTTTCAAACGTTTCAAAGTGATGCGCTAATACATTGTCTAGATAAGCGTATAGAGGGATTTGGTCGTTGGCAATGATCTGGATGATTCGTGAAAGACGTTCATGATATTCAGGACGGATGTAAATACTTTTATCACCACGCTTGGTCATGGTGTGATGCGTTAGAAACTGCTCAGCGTAGGTGATTTCAAGACTTTTTTTGCTTTTTATTTTTTGCTTCGTCGTCGGCTTCTCCTTTAGGGAATCAAGTTCCTGTCTCTGCGATTCATTCTTTGTGTTGCCCGCCATGATGGACATCAGATATTGTTCATCGATATTGTTGTCTTCGTTGTTCTTTTTATCATTGTCCATCTTTTTCCAATTTTACAATTCTTAAAAACTCTTCCATAAACTGATCAAGCCGGCATAATGTCATCAACTTGGGGTCTGCCGGTAATAGTGTTGAACGGAAAATGGTTTTGGCGACCGTCTCCCCTTCTTTACGAAATCTCTTACTGTCTGTGATCGATGTTTCCATCAATTGAAGTCCCAGATCTTTGATCACCTTATTGTAATTTTCATACAGCGGTGTTTTCTCCCTACCATCGACCTGATTCCAGAACAGCTGTATGCTTTTGATCTCAGTGTGCTTTTTCTTCATCAGGATATTGGTCAGGACATCCGTAAAACTAAGGGTACTTTCAAGGACAACCCTATCCGCGGTTATGGGTGAAAAGATATAGTGGACATTGGCGAGTGTACTCAAGATGCCAGCCGTATTGACTGTTCCGGGTAGATCCAAAAAAACGATATCCGGCACAACTTCGGAATTATCAACATACGCTTCAAGCTCTTGCAAAACCGTATCGGTCTTGCTCTGGAAAACAGGATAGGCTTTTTTATTGATGCTGGTAAACTGCTTGTGAGCCATTTTTTTTAACACTTCATTCTGCATCACTGTTTTAAGGTCCCTCTCCCGCATTTGTATCAAACTGTACTGCGGGAAATCACAGTCGAATATTGCAACATTGTAACCCATCCGGTAATGTAGGATACTTGCCAACAGTGCTGTGAAAGTACTTTTGCCTACCCCTCCTTTCTGAGTAGAAAAGGCAATGATTGTTGGTTGTTTTTTTGTTTCCATTTTTTTGATTTTATAGTTGAACATTAGTTAATGGTACTTGTAGAATGGCTGATGGCGAGAAGGACTGCGCTACTTCCAGCTTTCCTTAAATCTTGGACAACTGAAAGCATATCTGATTTCAGGAATTGGGGTAATCTTTCAATCAGTCAGTTGGTCTTTCCTGAAAGGATCCTGTACTTCCGTCAGGTTGGAATGCCTGACCGATCTCTGTCATTTGGGAATTCCGGATAACCGGAAAGCTTGAATTCCTGAATGCTGGAATGTTGGCTTTCTAGATCTCAAACGATTTTGCCATACATCAGTCCTGCTGACATTCTGGTACAAATAAATAACATCCGGCTGCACTCAGCTTCTGAGTGGTTGTCTTTGTCTTGCAGTGGTTTTGTTTGGCTTTATGAACATCAGAGAATCTGTGAAGCATTGTGGTTTACTTTGTCAAAGGGTGATTGAATGGATTAATGCTCTAAATCTTTTCACATAGGAAGAGCCTGTACTACTGGATTGAATCTATTCTATTATAGCTTTATCCTTTCACCCGAAAGGGGCAAGTTGTGTTTTCAGCATCTCGAAACCTTTTCGGCTGCTGAAAACAACTTGCCCTTGCAGGGAGCCTAGAAACAATCTCCGAAGTCGTTGTTTTATAAAATTAAATTAGATCATTATGAATGAAAATGGAAAAGCCCCAAAAAAGACAGGTCGTCGCCCAAAAGCTGATCCTGCTAAAATTAGATATACGATCTCTTTTAATGAGGTCGAACACTCCCGGTTTCTTGAACTTTTTGACCGATCAGGAATGACCGTCAAAGCTCATTTTATAACATCCTGCATCTTTGAAAAGACGATAAAAACTGTGAAATTGGATAAAGGAACGATTGATTTTTATATGAGGCTTACCTCATTTCACAGCCAGTTCCGTGCGGTCGGTATTAATTACAATCAGATTGTTAAACTGCTATACACTCATTTTTCTGAGAAAAAAGCGGCGGCTTTACTTTTTAAATTGGAAAAGCAGACTATAGAAATGGTGCAAATATTCAAAAAAGTAGTTCAACTGACTGAAGAATTTAATCAAAAACATCTTAAGAAAGACGAATAATATGATTGCGAAAATTGGTAGAAGCAGCAATTTGTTCGGTACATTGTCCTACAATAATTTGAAAATAGAGAAGGAGAAAGGAAAAATTCTGCTGACTAACAAAATTATTGAAACGGCAGATGGAAAGTACACGGTAAGTCAGCTCGCAAAATCTTTTGAGCCTTATTTATTAGCCAATCGAAATACAGAAAAACATACGCTGCATATTTCTTTAAATCCTGATCCTAAAGATCACGTATCTGATCAGCAGTATACGGAAATCGCCCAGAAATATATGCAGGAAATGGGCTATGGCGAACAGCCTTTCGTAGTATTTAAACATACGGATATAGACAGAAGTCATATCCACATCGTTTCTGTTTGCGTCGATGAGGATGGTAAAAAAATCTCTGATAAATTCGAAAAGGTTCGGTCAATGAAAGTATGCCGTGAACTGGAAGAGAAATTCGGATTAATATCTGCCCTGGAAAAAGAAAATAAGTTGAACAGCCCGATTTTTAAGGCGGTCGATTATAACAGAGGCGATATTAAAAGTCAGATTGCCTCAGTGGTAAGACATATTAGTTCTCAATATCAATTTCAGTCGTTGGGGGAATACAATGCCCTGCTCACTCTTTTCAATATTACTGCGGAAAAAGTGGAAGGAGAACTGCACGGTCATTTGCAAAAAGGTTTACTGTACTTTCCAACAGACCGGAATGGCAAAAAGACAGGCCATCCTTTTAAAGCATCGCTGTTTGGAAAAAAGGCTGGTCTTGATTCTTTGGAAAGGCACTTTGAGTCTTCCATAAAAAGAATGAAAAGTCTTCCTGTGAGGGAAAAGCTAAAAGAAAAAATCGTATTGACAGTACAATCTTCAAACGATGAAAAATCATTCACAAAAAAATTACAGAAAGAAGGAGTTGATACAGTGATCCGTAAAAATAATGAAGGAAGAATTTATGGAATGACATTTATTGACCATCCATCTAAAACAGTTTGGAATGGATCACGTTTGGGAAAGGAATGTTCAGCGAATGTTTTTAATGATCAATGGAATAAGCCAAGTGAGACGGGAGATAAGGAAATGAATGATCAACATATTTTTCATCTAAAACCTACTCAAGACAGTCATCATCTTTTCAATGCAGTTGAAAGTAGCGGAGATTCTTTTTTCGAATCCTTTGGTGGAATTCTTCCGCCTGTAAGTAATGAAAATGATTATGAAGAAATTGAATTTGCCAGCAGAATGAAGAAAAGAAAAATGAGAAAAAAGAAATAACTAGATAAGGTCTAATATAAACTGACAACGTTTTTCAATAGTATTTTTGGAACGATACAAGTCTCATAGCCAAGTTCAATATAGATCAGTTTCATCTTTATAAATTTCTACCGCTTCCTACCAACTTTGTTTGAGTTTGGACTGCCAAATAGCGCCATTTATTTACAAATATTCCCAGATATACCATAGTATCTACTTAGTAAATAATTTCCAGTCCTAACATTTAATGTAAAGAAAATGCAAGGAGAAGATGACGTAAGGGGATTAGCTAAAATTATGGGATTCATGAGAGCGGTAAGCATTATCGTTGTGATGATGCATCTTTACTGGTTTTGCTATGGATTTTTTGATAAGCATCAGTGGACAATCGGCATCATTGCAAAGATGCTGCATAATTTTAACCGGACTTCAGGTCTATTCTCACATCCATTATATACCAAATTATTTGCAGTCATACTTTTAGGTCTGAGCTGCCTTGGAACAAAGGGCGTAAAAAGTGAGCAGATAACCTGGAACAAAATCATACGAACTCTCATAATTGGGTTTCTATTATTTTTCTTGAACGGCTGGTTGCTAAAATTTCACGACGACATTATTGTATATCTCTATTTGCTTTCTACCGGACTAGGATATATTTTGTTAATGCAGGCTGGTATATGGATGAGCCGTATATTGAAAAACAATTTGATGGATGATGTCTTCAACAGTGAAAATGAAAGTTTTCAGCAGGAGACTAGATTGCTTTACAATGACTACTCAGTCAATCTACCTACTAAATTCTACTATCGAGGACACTGGCATCAAGGATGGATCAATGTCGTCAATCCATTTCGTGCAACCATTGTTTTAGGGACACCCGGTTCAGGAAAATCTTATGCTGTAGTCAACAATTACATTAGGCAACATATCGAAAAGGGCTTTTCAATGTATATCTATGATTTTAAATTTGATGACCTTTCAACAATCGCTTATAATCATCTTCTACATCATTCCGATTCTTATACCATAAAGCCAAAATTTTATATCATCAACTTTGATAATCCTCGAAAAAGCCACCGCTGTAATCCATTAAATCCTGATTTTATGACGGATATTTCGGATGCCTATGAAGCAGCATACACGATAATGTTAAATCTTAACAGAAGCTGGATACAGAAGCAGGGTGACTTTTTTGTGGAATCCCCAATTATTCTTCTGGCCGCTATTATCTGGTTTTTGAAAATCTATGATGATGGTAAGTACTGTACTTTTCCACACGCTATTGAGCTGCTGAACAAAAAATATGAAGATGTATTTACCATTCTGACATCCTATTCTGAATTGGAAAACTACCTCTCCCCTTTTATGGATGCCTGGCAGGGAGGTGCACAGGATCAATTGCAGGGACAGATCGCCTCAGCAAAGATTCCCTTATCAAGGATGATATCGCCGCAACTGTATTGGGTAATGACGGGAGACGATTTTTCTTTGGATATTAATAATCCGAAAGAACCAAAAATATTGTGTGTCGGTAATAACCCTGACCGTCAGAATATCTATTCTGCGGCACTGGGGCTTTACAACTCAAGAATTGTAAAACTGATCAATAAAAAAGGGCAACTGAAAAGCTCAGTCATTATTGATGAGTTACCTACCATTTATTTTAGAGGTCTTGATAACCTTATTGCAACAGCACGAAGCAATAAGGTTTCTGTTTGCTTGGGATTTCAGGATTTTTCCCAGCTTACCCGGGACTATGGTGATAAAGAAAGTAAGGTCATTCAGAACACAGTCGGAAACATTTTCAGCGGACAGGTGGTTGGTGAAACAGCAAAGGCTTTATCCGAAAGATTTGGTAAGGTTCTACAGAAGAGACAAAGTATATCCATTAACAGGAATGATACCTCGACATCTATCTCCACGCAACTAGACAGTCTGATTCCTGCATCTAAGATTTCAACCTTGACTCAGGGATTTTTTGTAGGTGCTGTTTCGGATAATTTTGATGAAAGAATAGAACAAAAGATTTTTCATTCGGAAATTGTCGTTGATACTGCAAAACTTTCAGCGGAGGAAAAGCATTATCAAAAGATACCGGAAATTCGTTCTTTTGCAGACGAGGACGGCAATGACGGTATGAGACATGAAATTGAAAAAAATTACAGAAGTATTAAAACTGATATTCTTCAGATCATAAAAAGTGAAATAGAAAGAATTTCTAATGACTCCGATTTGCAGCATTTGGTGCAGTAATTTGTAAATTAACTCAATAGCGAAGCCCTGACATTTATCTAAATTAAGTTGGTCTCACATCATGAAAGATAGATTCATCGTTTCTGTGTCATAATGATAATTATTGTTTACAGTCCAATTGTCAAAACTATAGCTTTAATCATAATTTTTACTTTTGTTAGGACTTTTACAAGCATATCTATTCTTGATGCTAAAGAGAATATTTGCAAATTCAAAAAAGAAAAATGAAAACCCTGTTTTAAACGTGAAAAACAAGCCGAAAGTTATATCTAGATTTTTTTTACAAATATTCATTATACCAACTCAATAGGATTCCAGTCGGTTTTAACAACAACATTATTTGGAACATCGGACACATCATTGTAACACAACAAAAACTTATTTACATAGGTTCTCCCCTACAAGGATATATTTCAGATGAGTTGTTTAAAAAATACCAATCGAGAACAAAACCAACAGAATCAGTTTCTCGACAAGAAGCAGATGAACTTAAATCATTTTTGACTTCAAAAATTGAGCGCACAATTAATGATTTCGAAAACGGCAGCTTTATCTGCTACAACAAAAGCATCACTGGTATTGGCTTTCATCTAATTTCTATACAAAATGTTTTTGCGTACAATAATTATCATGAGGATCTGCATTTGGGATACATAATGAGTATTAAGAAATTTGTTTAAAAAAGGTTCTCTTAAAAAATAATATTGATAACATTTAGATACTACGTAATAAATATCAGGTTATAATGATAGTTTTTTGATATTCTTCGCCTTATTGGCATTTCATCTTAACTGATATAAGGTAGGTCTATAAATTCATAGTTTTGTACTCAAACAATTATAGATGAATTTGCGAAGAAATAAATTAGAATATATCTGTCTCAAACCCGATGAACCACTAATAGATATAGTGGAAAGCATTTGGATGGTAAAAAACAACTCTGATGAAGAAAAAGAAGGCATTATAGTTCCGGATGGAAAAATAGATTTATTTCTGCTAGCTGATGAAAATGGAAATTTTGAAATTTTCATTTCCGGAATATGTTCTGCTCCAATCACCAAACCTCCATTTCCCAAATCTACAATGTTTGCAATAAGCTTTTATCCCATTGCTGCCGAATATATTTTCAACCAATCTTTTGCAGATTTAAATAACATCAAGAAAACACTTCAGACAGGGTACTGGGGATTTTCAAGAGATGATCTGAATGATTTTAATCAATTTTACCATAAAACTACAAAGGTTATTTCTTCGTTATTATCCAAAGAAATAGACGACCGAAAAAAGAAGTTATTTAAACGCATTTATGCTTCTAAAGGAGAAATTACGGTAAAAGAACTCGAAGAAAATATTTTTTGGAGTAGCAGACAAATGAATCGTTATTTCCACAAATGGTTGGGTGTACCGCTTAAAACCTACCTAAATATTATTCGCTTCTCCAACTCATTAAAACAACTAAAAAATGGTGATTTCTACCCCCAACTCGATTATGCAGACCAATCACATTTTATAAGGGAAGTGAAAAAATTTGCTGGAGTAAAACCAATTATATTAAATAAAAATGAAAACGACCGATTTATCCAATTTAGCCTGATGCCTGAAAAGTAATTTTGTTCTGTAATCAAAATAAGAATAAAATGAATTTAAATCACATCAACATCGTTGTGCAAGACGTAGATAAAGCTGTAAATTTATTTACAAAACACCTGGGTTTTAGTTTAATTGTGAATAGAAACAGCAAAATGGCAGTTCTGGAAAACGGCAATAATTTCGCCTTAGTTATTTGGGGACAGGAACTGAACCACAAAGAAAATACGCCTGAATATCCGGAAAATTTCCACATCGGATTTTATCAAAAGGATGAACAAGAAGTTTGGGATATTTATGAAAAGTTAAAACCTGAAGCTGACTTACAATTTGAAAATGAACCTAAGAAAATTAGGAATACGTTTGGTTTCTATTTCTTTTTTGAAAAACTGATGATAGAAATAAGTGTTAGTCCATTTAAGGATAATATTGCATAGCTTGCCAACCATCAATAGATCATTTAAATTAAGTGATCTATTAACTTTTTTAGGGGAAAATTATAGCTAATAAATCTATAGCCGTACTTCTTACTTAGTTTTAAATTCAGTAGGTCTCATGTTGGTCAGTTGCTGAAAATTATTGCTAAACGCAGATATATTCGAATATCCTATCTCATAAGCTATTTCAGTCATGTTCAAATCTGTATCTTTTATCAATTCCATCGCTCTGATGATACGGAGCATCTTTAAATATTGAACAAAAGTGATATGCAATTTCGTTTGGAATAATCTGGTCAAACTACGCACACTCATTCCCGATTGCTGAGCAATACTATCTAAACTTAGATTTTCATTTAACCGATTTCTAAAACTGTCGATTATGGCATTGAGCCTTTGATCGTCTGTTGTTGGAAGTTGTATGGAAAATTTTTTGAGATTTTCCTTTGATAAAACGCTTTTAAGTGTAGTTAAAAACTCAAATTCCCAGGAACCTTTAAAATAATCCCCTTGCCATTTCTCGCTAAATGAGAGCATTTCTGCCAGAAGCTTACTAACAGGATAAATACCCAGTTCATCATAAAAGCTATCTGCTTTTTCATCTGGAAAATAGATATTGATAATGTATAAATCCTGTGTATTAAACATCAAATTGTGCGGATAATTTTTCGGTATCCAGATATAATGATTAGACGGTATATAGAAATCCTTTGCGTCTGTTTGTAAATAAGCAATTCCTCCATAAACCAATAATAACTGAGCCTTATCGTGCTGATGAGCAGGAAAACGCTGCTCAGTCTGCTGTCGCATCACGAGGATGGAATCAGGATTTTGATCCACACTATGTATTAATTGGCTAAGAATCTCCATATGACCAAATATAGCAAACTTTAGGCTAATTATATAAAATAAAGGTTTGGAGTGTTGAATAATTTTGCTGTGTTAATAATAGTAGAATATTTATGAAACATAAAATCATAAAACCCGACAAAGATTTTGAACTTGAAAAACAAACCGAAAAATCTGAATATAAATTATCTCATGCAGATGAAGAAATTGATAAAGCCAATATCTACTGGTTGGCTTGTGCTTATTCAAGTCCTTTTATGCCAATGGTCGATTTAAACTTTGCTTTTGATGAATTGAAAAAAATGCTAAAAGAATGGTTAGGAAGTAGAAAGAAATCAATCTTTTATAAAAACAAAACTAATGAAACAATATAAAACAGTTACGATTTTGGGTATAATTTTGATGTCATTTGCATCCTCTATTTATGCTCAAGACACAGCAAATATTCAACCATTAAGTTTAGAAGAAATATGGAAAGTTGTGGAAAAGAACAATCGACAACTAAAACTATCCGACCTAAATCTTCAGCAGAGTAAAATAGAAATATTGGAAGCCAAAGATCGTTTGTTGCCCGAACTTTCAGTAGGTGGAGACGTAAAGCTCAATTCCAAATTTCTGATCTATGACAATGGATTATTCTCTTCTCCTCAGGATGTGCCTGTAAAAGGCTATGGTTACGGAGTAGGTTACAACTTAAACTTTAATCTTTACAATGGTGGTAAAGACAAAAGAAACATTGCCATGAAAAAGGAAGAAGATACACGAAAGCAATATGAAGTGGATCTGCAAAAACATAGCGTAAAATATAATGTCGCAGTTGCTTATTTTGATTTGTATAAGTTTTTGCATTTCTATGATTTTCTTCATGCAGAGATTGAAGCAGAAAAAAAGCAACTGAGATTGATAGAAAGTCTGCATAAAAACGGTACCGTATTAAAGAGTGATGTACTGAGAACCTCCGTGAAATTGTCTCAACTGGAACTTAATCTTTCCGATGTTACGAAAAAGATTGAAATCGCTAAACAACGGCTCAATATTCTGATGGGACGTGAAAATGATATGGGGCTAGCAATCAAATACGAAGATACAATTGAATTAAACGCTATCACAGACGGTGACTACAATGATTATGTAAACATTGCTTTTAATGAATCACCCGAGTTCAAAATAGTGACAAGCGATATTAAGGTGAGTGAATTAAACATTAAACAAGTAAAGGCTACGCAATTGCCCAAAGTTTCATTGTACTCTAACTATAATTACAACTATCCACAGATTTCCTTTTATCCGTATTCAAACGACTTGTGGGGATTTGGTCAGACAGGAATTAAAGTCCAGTATTCTATTGATAATCTGTACAAAAGCAAACATACCATTGCTCGTGCCCAAGTTGTCAGCAATCAGGCTAAAGAAAAAGCAGAAATGAAAAAAGACGAAATTTCTCTTCAGGTAAAAGAAGCTTATTTACAGCAGCAACAGGCTTTGGAGAGCGTGGAAACGGCTGAACAAAATATCATCAAAAGCACCGAGACCGTTCGTGTCATCAGAAGTAGCTACTTAAACCAGGAATCGCTACTGACCGATCTTTTGGAGGCAGAAAATGCTTTACTGGAAGCAAAATTCAATCTGATAACAGCACAGACAAACGTAAAAGTAAGCCATATCAGACTATTGGCAATTGTAGGAATTCTTTAATACAACTATTATGAACAAAAATAAAACAGATAAAATTGTTGTAAGCCTAACCAAATGGTTTGGTATCGCATTATTCGTAGGGATCATTATTTGGGGAGCTACCTATTTCTTTAAAGGATATCGCTATGAACAAACTAATGATGCACAGGTAGATGCTTATCTCTCACCGATAAACGCAAAAGTGGGTGGCTATATTAGCAAAATATATTACAAGGACAATCAGCTTGTTAAAAAAGGTGATACACTTGTTGTCATTGAGTTGGACGAGTATGGACTGAAAAAAGATGCTGCATCAGCAGAACTCATGAGTTCACACGCTAAATTACCGATCTTGGCGGCGAACGAAGAAACACAACTTAAAAGTATTGAGGTTATAAAAGCACAATTGGCAGGAGCTAAAGCAAGATTGAACCAACAACAAAAAGAATTTGACCGTTATAAAAATCTATTGGCAGATGAATCTACCACACAACAAAAATTCGACAATATCAGTGCTTCTTTATCCATTGCACAGTCAGATTATGATCAGGCTAAAGCTTCTTTACAGGTAGCAGAATCTAAACTTAATGATTTTAGAGCTCAACATAATGCTATACAGGCAGAGATAAAAATTAAAGAAACACTTGTTCAAAGACAGGAATTGGACATTCGATATACGGTTATCACTGCACCTTTTGATGGGCAAATTGGTAAAAAGACCATTCAGGAAGGTCAATTGATACAAGCTGGGCAAACTTTGGCTTTTTTGTTGAACAAAGCCGAGGAAAAATGGGTGATTGCAAATTTTAAAGAAACACAGATTGGCAACTTTAAGATTGGACAAGCAGTGTTTATAGAAGTTGATGCTTTCCCGAATGAAAAATTCAAAGGTGCCATCGAATCACTTTCGCCCACCACAGGTTCACGTTATTCGCTACTTCCACCGGATAATGCAACAGGTAATTTTGTCAAAATCATCCAACGGATTCCTGTAAGAATTAAACTGACCGATACGCCTGAAAAATTAGGGAAACTCTCTGCCGGGATGAATGCTAACGTTTATGTTTTAAAAGATTAATGATGCAAGCACATAAAATTCCTATTTTCAAATCCTGGGTATCTGAATGGGTGGCGAGATCTGTCATATTTGCCATTCTGATGACCTGTCTGTTTAGCTTTGCTTATTACGGTAGTCCGGTTGCGGCTATGGGTTTCTACGGAATACAGCCTACCGATGTACAATACGGTATGGTCGTTATTTATGGCTCTACCGTAGCTTTCTTGGCACTTGATTTTCGAATCGTAAAATATTTTGCACCTAGGAAATATTTACTGATTGCCATTGCCGTAAATGTAATATGTTCTGTGATCTGTTTTCATTTTAAAGATTGGACATTATTTGTTATTTGCCAGTTTTTTCAAGGAATTACCTGTGCATTGATGTCAAGCATCGTCTTACAACTTATTTTCCCAAGATTACAGTCCGTACGTGCCCGTGTGATTGCTTTTAGCATACTATATGGCAGCATACAGATTGCCGTTCCTTTTTATTCTATTTTTACCAGCGTGGTTATTCATTTCTTTGATTTTAACTGGCTATTCTACGGATTTATTGTCATACTCATCATTTTGACAATTATTTTATTGCTAACAATGAACAGTAAAGCTCGATTTACCAAAAAGATTCCACTTTATCAGGTAGATTGGATTGGCTATCTGTTTTATGTGTCTTTCATTTTGATGTTGGGATACATTTTAGTTTACGGACGACAATTGGGATGGTTCGGCAGTTCATTAATCACTACTCTTAGTGTGATCAATCTAATGATTCTTTCGCTTTTCATCAGTAGAGAATTGAAACTTAAAAGACCATTAATCAACTTGCAGATTTTCAAGACAAAGAATTTTGTCATTGGGCTATTATTACTTTTTGCATTTTATATTTTTAAGGGAAGTACAGGACTTGCTTACGGCTATCTTGAAGTAATTTTAGGAAACGACCCACTCTGCACCATTCCTATATGGACGTCTGTAATTTTAGGGACTACACTGAGTATGTTCGTTACTTCCAGATTTGTCTTGATGGGTTATAACCTTATAAGAATGATTATTGCTGGCTTTGGAATAATGGCGATTTATTATGCTTATATGATACTATTTGTTTCTGTACAAGGCGAAACAATTGATTTCATTTTACCGATGTTTATTTATGGTGTGGCAACAGGAGTCTTATTTGTTCCTATTGTTTCGTTTACCGCTTCATCAGCACCGCCAGCAATTGCTATCAATGCATCGCTCGTTGGTATATTGGCTAGGTTTACAGGGTTTACAGCTAGTTTGGCACTGAATAACGAACTTCAATTATTTGCAAAATCAGGAGTTCGCGAAAAGATTCGGGAAGCAGTTACGGAAACCAACCCTGAATTACCAGCTACCTTACTGGATATTCAAAATCAATATATGAACGCAGGCAGCGATATCTATACTTCAAAAGCAGTATCCTCAGGCTACTTTAATCAAATGGTAGGTCATCAAATATTGGCTCGTGCTACAAGAGATTATTATGATTGGATGCTGACAGGTGTGATTTTCGTAATTGTTATTTTGTTCTTTTTACCACAGATTCGACAAGTTGTTTTACGATTAGGGAAAGGTAATATTCCTTATTAAAACTTTTTTATGATTAGATTTTTAAAATGAGACTAATTAAAGTAGATGCCATAGATAAAAAATAATGAGTGGTAACCTGATTTGCAATCACCTAATTTAATAATGCTTGATAAACCAGAAACTTAAAAGCAATTCTGGTTTATCAAGCATAGGTCACTCCCCCTCAATATTTTGAAAATGCTGAGAAAGATTATCGCTGACGATATTTAAAAACTTAGTCGGTCCCTGCTTCCTGTTTCGGATCTCAAAGATGGTCTTATGGAAGTTTCCAAGGTCTGTATCCAATGATTTTTCAACAGACTTGATCACTTCGCTAAGTTCAACATTTCCGCCGTTAAAGCACCGCATATGGTATAAGGCATAGACCAGCTCAATAAGTCCAACCTTGGATGCTGACCAGACTAATGGCGATGTAGATTTGCTGCTATCTCTATCTGATAAACCGTCAATCTGCTTTTTTAAATACTGGTCAAATTTTTCGTTCGCCATAAATTTGGCAATAAGCTGATCATGAGAGGTCGTGAAGCTGGTATCGAAATTGTAGAACCCCAATGAGAGTTTCATTTTAAGATCATAGGAATCCCTGACAAATACTTTATGATCCAGATAAGTCGCTTCCCTCCTATAATAACTGTAAAAATCAGATTGTTCTGCATAAAATTTTTCGAGCTTTCTCTGCTCTGCCTCATAGTATTTCTTCAAGGCTTTATTTCCGACATTGGGCTTATGAGATTCTACATCTAAAACCGTTGAATAATAAATGAACTTGGAAATGAATTTTGGTTTCAGCTTTTTGAAGAAATGAATTTCTTCGCCCAAATTCTCAAAATGATGAGCAGACACTAAAGACTTTAATTGTCTGATAGAATTATCGATTAAGATTAAAGATTTTTCTGCAACTTTCAACATATCATTTTCATCATACATTTCATTGATCTTAAGCTCTAAATCTTCATGCAGTTTTGCAATTTTTCTAAAAATAGTTTTTGTTACCATGTCCTTTTTTTAGAAATTTACAAAAAAACGTTTAGCGACGGCTCATTCAGCTGATTCTCAATTCTTTTTTCCGCTTTTTGATGTAATCTGTTGGTCGGATGCCATTGATATCGTAGAAAAGATTTGAAAAATTCTGACGGGCTGCAATCCCACACTCTTCTGCCAAGGCTTCTATGGTGTAGTTGAGGTATTTTGTATTGGTATTTAAGAGGTTTGTTATATAATTGATCCTGAGTTCTGCAATATATCTTGTGAAATTCATCCCTTTATTCTCATTGATATAGATGGATAGATAATTTGCGTTGGTATTAAGTTTGGCAGCAATACTGTTTTGAGTAATGCCTTTCTTTGTAAATTGCAGTTCTTTCTCGAATTTTTCCAGCTTTTCACCAATGTCAGATGTTACTTCAGGCGTCAGGAAAGTTTTTCTTAAGGAGTATTCCTGAGATTGCTCTTCAACAGTATTGGGAATGCCATAAGAGCCTTCTTCAATTCTCTTTTGCAGTAGGTCATATTGTTTTTTTATTCTGCGGTCCTTCCGGTATCGGATGAAAAAAAATATAATAGTAATCGTACTCGACAAGATCAGGAATTGGGCGATCCGCATTTTTTTCCTGCCTGCCTTCTCAATGTCTTCTCTTTGCTCAATGAGTGACCTGCGGTCGTACTCCTTATGAAGTTTTCCTGATAAGTATGGATAATCCTTGCTGATCATACTGTCCGCCTTCAGAAGCTGATCAGTATAATACAATTGTTTGTCGAGGTCTTTGTTTTTATAATAGCTGATGAGATAATTGTAACTTTTATAAACCTCCGGTAGGATAAATCCTTCTTTGACAAAGATGGAATCGATTTTACTGTAATAGCCGATCACAAAATCATCCAAATTCTTAGCCTCTGAGATCTTTCCAAGGTAATAGTAAATGACGGATACCCATGCAAAGTCATTTCTTTTCAAGATCGCAGGTAATGCCCTGTTTAGATCCGACGCCGCACCATCATAATCTTTCTTCAAAAATTTGGAGATCCCTATACATTTTAGAAAATAGCTGTTCTCCAATAGAAAGTCACGGTCACCCTCAGTCAGTTTATATCCCAATTTGCTCAGACTGTCACTTGTGGAGACATTTTTTAAGTACCGATTGACAACGGTCATTTGATGAAGTGAATTGAGATAGGCTTTCTTGTTGTTGAATTGTAGGTTTTCATGCAGACCTTTTTGATTCATGGCCCTTTCATAAAATTGAGAACATTCCTGAAAATGCTCAAGGGCTTCGTCATAATATCCCAAATGTCCTTTGACGACACCTAGATGGTAAATGACCTTGTAATGCTGGTACCTGTCATCCGAGCCTTTTGAGAATTCATAGGCTCTCATATACTGGTTTAAAGCCAGCTTATATTTTTTCTGGTAAAAGTAGTAGATGATCCCTTTGCTTAAATAATCTTTACTGATATCATCTTTGGTGCCGTACTTAATACTGGCTGCCAAAGCACTGTCAGCATATTTCATCTTGTTGTTATAATCAAATTGCCTTCCGTCCCTGTAGCCCTGGATTAATTGAGAATTCTTGCTTTCAGATTTTGCTTTTTGAATGTAGGCCTTCACAAAAGGTTTTGCCCGCTCATCATCAATGGTCATTTTTTCGTAATTGCTTCTGATCTCTCTGAAAGTCCGTACTTCTTTTTGCTGGGAAAATAATAATTGTGAATAGGCAGAAAGCAGGACGAGAAAGTAATTTAACTTTTTCATATACTGATTATTAGAACCTCACCATCTCAAAAATACGCATTTTGATTTTAAAAAATGCCTTTAGCAGCCAGCGAAGACCATTCGATACATAATATGATGTGACCATTGATAAATACGCCTTTAGGAGCATTTTTATGATGGTACAATTTTAAAATTGAGACGTATCTATTTAAAAATTGCCCCACAGGACAGTTTTTTTCCGGCCTCAGCGCTAATAACTTTGGCTTCAGAATTCTAATTCAATCCGACGTCGGGATAACCAAATCAAAAGAAATTACAATGAAAAAGTTAATCCCAATTTTTAGTATAGCAATCGCTGCAATAAGTTTACAAAACTGTACGAACAGAGATGAAGATCTGATACGAGATGACGACTCATATGAGGATCTGAACATATCAATCATGAAAAAAGACTCTGCAAAATCATCAGAAGAAATAGTAGATCCCGATCCGCCGGTAAGAGATGGAGACAATTGGAGGATCTCGAATAAAAATTAATCAATTCTATGACCTATGATTCCTCATACCTCCATATCAGCAGCCACAGGCTTACCATGTCCGGAAAGCGGCATCTGGGAGAGTATGGGGAATTTCAGAACAACGGTGACCCTATTTAAAGGTGAGCCCATGCCCGAGTACTGCGGAATGAAGATCAAATGGAGACTTATACAGTTATGTTAAATTAAATAAAAACAAAGCAATGAAATCTTTTAAGCCAATTTTTGTCAAAGCTGTTTCGTATTTTTTTATCCTGCTTTTTATTTACGCAAGTGTCAGTAAGCTTTTGGACTTTGAGAATTTCCAGGTACAGTTAGCGCAGTCACCTATGCTTGGAGTGTATGCAGGCGTCGTTTCATTGCTCGTTATCATATCTGAACTGATAATTGTGTATCTTTTAGTTATCCAAAAATTTCGTCTAACAGGGCTTTATGCATCTCTGGGTATCATGTCAGCGTTTACGATATACATCTATCTTATATTAAATTACAGCGATTCTATTCCCTGCTCTTGTGGAGGTATACTTGAGAAAATGGATTGGAATCAACACCTCATTTTTAATCTATGCTGTGTGCTCTTATTGATCGTGGCAATAATTATTAGTAATGTTACAAAGACAATAAAGTTAATGAGCCGGCTTGCATTGTTTACAATCCTGCCAGTATTGGCTGTGGTATTGGTATACGATATCAATGTTGATGATCATCAAGGTTCCTTCAAAAGGAAGGTGATCGAACCGTTAGCAGTGGAATATCAGACCTTGAAGTTTCCTATGAATAACTATTATTTAGCAGGAAGTTATGGTGATTGCCTATTTTTAGCAAACCACAAAACACCACTCCTTCTTTCAACCATAACACCTGAATTTAATTCCATTAAACTGGACACGATCAGATTGAATAATTATAAGTATAATTTTGTCAGTGTTACGATTAATGTCTTATATCCATATTTCAGCGTCTCTGATGGAAAGGTGCCGGTTATTTTTGAAGGGAAACTCCCATCTTTAATGGCGTATGAGACAGGTATTAATCGACTTTATTTTTCGAGGTTTTATATTCTTGAACCACAAAAATATGTATTTAAAACAATGCTTGTTAAAACAAAAGAAAGTGAACTGGGTATTTTAAATACTGAAACTAAGGAGTATCAAATTTTCCCGGATGCATTACAGAAAAACACAGACGGTGTTTTTGATACTGATGGGGACTTGACTCTGGATCATCAAAACAGAAAAATTGTTTATACCCATTACTACCGTAGCGAGATGATGACAGCGGATTTTAATTTCCAAAATATTCAAAGGAAAAGAATGATTGATTCGCTTTCTCATATGGTAATTGAAACCCAAAATCTTAAGAACGGACAACAAAAATTAGTCAGATCTCCAAGCGTCATCAATAAGGTCCAGACTGTGTATGACAATAAGTTTTACAATGTGTCTATTATGAGGGGCAGAAATGAATCAAGGGATGTGTCCAGAAACAATTATATCATTGATGTCTATCATAATTCAACGAAACAATATCTCTACAGTTTTTATATCAGGAATACTGAGCATGATAAGATCAGAGGGATATTATCTACAAAACATTATTTCTATGTACTATCTGATAACAAAATTACAAGGTATACATTTAAATAATCTGTTGGCCAACAGAACAGGGAATGCCGAAAACCTGTTGATTTAGAGTAGGCATAACATCAAATTTTATTACAATGAAAAATTTCATTTTACCCGCAGTTCTAATTCTGATAGGGACAGGAACTGCATTCGCTACTCAAAAGGAAAAAGGTAGCAAGGAAAATTTAGCAGTAAGACAGGGCTATATCTTTAATAGCTCGACCAACCAATGGGACAGAAGTGTCATGTGTGAAACAATCTTAAACCCGATTTGTACGGTAGACGGATTGCCAACAGGACAGCAAGTTTTCGGAACAAGCGGTCCGGAAGTTGACCATCCCGAAACGGCCAATGTCGAATTATACAAGATTGATTAAAAACAGCTCCCGGAAGGGAGCTATTTTTAATTTGCCATCGGACAGATCCAACTTGACGGTGATTTATTCTTTAAATAGTAATCAAACCACTGCCAAATCTTAAGATTAAGGTCCAACTGGTTAGATGGCAGAAGTACATTATGTGTCTCGTTAGAATATTCCAAAAACACCGCTTTTTTCTGTAATCTTTTTATTCCAAGAAAAAACATCTGTGACTGAAGGTGGGAAATATTTTTATCTTCTACCCCAGTCCAAATCAATACAGGTGCATCAATATTTTTCAGATGATAAATGGGAGAATTATCTCTGTATTTGTCATCATCTTCAAACAAATTCCGGTTCATTCTTAGCTGTTGATTTTCACTCCGTCGATAATTAGGCATCAGGTCAAATTCTGAATTTGTTAATGAAAAAGAAACGAGATCCGATACCATAACACCAGCAACACCCGTTTTGAAATAGCTGGAATTGGTCAGCGCCAAACCCGTTTCATAACCTCCGAATGATAAGCCTACAACCCCTATATTTTTATCATCTATCGGGGCTATTGTTTTCGCAATATCAATGCTTTTTTCCAAAGAAGTTATCACACTGTTTTTAACATTACTGATTTCATACTGTAAATCCGGCAAGAGAACCATATAACCATTCATTAGGTAATGCATATAGTGAAAGCCAAAAGTGGTTCTTAGGTAAGGTGGCCAAAAATACAGAAGATCATCCTGTGATTTTTTTTCATAAATATTGACAATCAGCGGATACTTCTTTCGCGGGTCATAATTGACAGGAAACAAAAGCGCTGCATTAGAAATGCCATATTGCGTTTTATATTCATAGATTTGATATTTTGATTTTTCAAAATGGTTTTTCTCATCTTTCATAGACTCATAAACTACGCTGTATTTTCCTCTTTCAAATTTTGTCAATTTAAAAGGTTCAAGTGCAAAATGGGAGATTAAAAAAAATCCATTGCTGTAAGGTATCATTTCCTTATAGTGACCTTGCCTATATGAAGTCATCTTATTCTTTGAATATTTATACGTCGCAAATCCGGAGTCATAAGTCAACTCATTAAAAAGCTTGAATGTCAATTCTTTTTCCAAGTCCAGCATGGCAAACTTGAGATTCCACGGCGATACAGGATATTGATCTTTAGAAATCTGTATATTGTATTTAATATTTTTATCTTCTCCTGCTGTGATTTTTTGTATTTGATGCGTATTGAGATTGACTATATAATAATCAAACTGATTGTGAAGCATTAGAGAAGATGTTCCTTTAATTTTGATGGGATGATCCGATGGAGAATACTGCAAGCCACTATACTTAGGGTTTTCCCATCTATGACTTTCCAAAGGGAAAAGCTCGTGATCCTTTCCTCCCCTGATATGATGATACCTCCACCTTTTAAAATCAAAATAAATAAACTGCTCTGTAGCACGATCCCATAGATAATTGCCGTCATTTACTCTCTTTTTAGGCAGTAGGTAAGAACTTTTCCCATAATCCAGCATAAGGTTTAAATCAAGAACCGGATTTTGCTGCTCCTCTACAATATTTTCACTCTCATCATAAACCATAAAATCACCTTCCTCATTTAAAAATTTGTAAACAGGCAGTTTCAGCCTTTCGTCAGGCTGATAATCCCAAGTTTTATTGCTCAGGTTATAAATACCCATATGATGTTTGAGTATATTTTCATTGTTATTTCTATTTGAATAACTGATTTGCAGCTCAGGATTGGTCTTTGAATATAATTTACTTTTTAAATAAACCGGTACGATAAAGTGCGTTTCTTCTCTAACTTCCAAGTAACCTTTCAGATTCGCTGTAAATTCAAATGCTGAAGGGCTATCTATAATCTGCCTCGATAACTGATTCGACAGCACATCCACTTTGTAAAATTCTATTTTTGATCTCGTAATGTTCGCACAAAAGATACTATTCCCTGAATAAGTCAGCCACTGACAATCATTTTGCAACGTAAATATTTTGGTCTTTTGATTTTTAAGATTTCTTATGGCTAAAGACGTTCCTGAAGTATACATAAGCCGGATATTCTTATGATCAAAATGATATGCATTAATATTGTCCTCTCTCCATAATTCAGTGCCATCATAGGATACTGAAACCAATTCCTTGGCAGCAGCACTATGAAGTAACAGCTGTTCCGATGCAGTAGAAATATCAAACGTAAAGTTACCTGTAATATCTTTACTTTGACCGGTATTTATATTTAATATCCTAATATGCTTATCATTCCGCATCAGAAGGAGATGAGCGTTTAAAAAGTGATACTGATTATGCTTTTCAAGTACAGCCTTACTGCCGGTATTTACAGTAATCAGTTCGTCATCATTCTTACCGTAGGCATTACTATGATTCAGTACAACGTGCTGCCCTGTGGGGCTGGTCGCCGACAGTGAAGTGGTGTAATATTGTTTGTACACAGAATCCAAGCTGTCAATATTCTGAGAAAAGTAAAGCCCACTAATTAAAAACAACCCAATTAAATACAGTTTAATAGCCTTCATTTTGCGGATTTAAATTAGGATTTAAAAGAAGTTCGCTTTCCGGTAGTGGCAACAGCTTAAAATGCGTTTTCCATCCTGTTTTCTTAACAGCCATCACCGGGTCCAGTAGATTATGTTGCCTAAGATCATAGAAGCGATGTCCGAATTCTGTAAACAATTCATATCTCCTCTCTTTAATAACAGCATTCATCAAGGTATTTTGATCAGAATTTACTAATGATGCAAGCCCCGCCCTATTTCTTATTTTATTAATATCTGAAGCAGCCAGATCGTACTGCCCTTTTTGAAGATAAGCCTCTGCTCTGATCAGATAAAGCTCTTCTACCCTGAGAATTACCGAATATTCCAGGGAATTCGTGCTTGTAGAATATTGTTTGTACTTGAATGGATAGTAGTAAGTCTTGTTTTGAGAATCCGTTTTTTGCCCGATCCAGGTTGTTTTTCGTAAATCACCCGTCTCAAATTCATCAATAAAATCCTGACGGAGTGCAACATTGGTTGGCGGTGCCGTATTCAGTATAAATACGTTGCCCTGATAGGTATTGTAAATTGAACTGAAGGGCAGTAACTGCCATATTCTGCCTGAGCTGTCTTTTAAAAACACTTTGCCCAGATCAGATTCCATTTTGTATTGCGTATTATTGATAACGGTACCGGCATATTGTATAGCGTCATCCCAATTCTTTTCGTAATAGGCTATCCGTGCTAAAACGGCATTAGCAGCCATCTTTGTAGGATATACTCTACTTCCGATAGCTAAAGTTTCGGGCAGCAGTGCATTTGCCGTTTGTAAATCAATTTTACATTGGGCATACACTTGGATGATACTGCTTTTACCTATCACCTGATTGGTTTCATAGTTTGTTGTGGCTACATAAGGTACAGGGCCGTATGTTTGGACCAGGTAAAGATGCAGCAGTGCTCTAAGAAAAAGACCTTCTCCCTTCAATCGGTTTCTAACTTCCGGACTGAGATTTTCAGAGTTTTCAACCCCTTCAATCACGGCATTGATGTTATAAATCTGTGTGTAAGTGGTTGCCCACAGGCTGCTGATTTTCGTGGAACTCGGGAGATGACTGAGTTGATAAAATATCGTGGCATCACTTGCAGCAGGGGCATAAGATTGTAGTTCATCGACATAGGCACTGAGCACAACCTGTGCACCTGAAGACGAGCCTGATAAAAACCCCTGTTCTTCTAGAGAACGGTAAATTCCTGCCATGGCAGATTTAGCTAACTGATCATCTTTAAAGACAACTTCTCTTGTGATCTGGCTTTTAGGCAAACCGACATCTGTAAATCGGTCGCAGCTGTGGCAGATCAGAAATGATATAATCAAAAGATGTACTACTATGATATTTTTAATAGGTATATTTTTCATAATGATGCAGTTTAATAGGTTAGAGAAAGGCCGAAGCTGATCACACGAAGTGGACTGCTGAATCCGGCCAGCATAAACTCGGGATTGACATCCTTGTTATTGGAAAACACGAAGAGGTTCTGTCCGCTCATAAATACTTTAGTCCTTAGTTTTGACTGGTCTGGTGATGGAATGTTGTAGCTTAATGTTGCGTTCTTCACTCTCAATGTGAATATATCTGAAACGGTGGCATCACTTAGCGTGTAGAGTGAACTCGCCGTAACTGCTGCTGTATTGTAACCGGCAGTTGGCTTTTGAAATTGAGCGTCAGGATTATCAGGCGTCCAATAATCATTGAAAACAGCCGGTTTATTTGCCATGTAGCCTATGTTTCCATACATAGACCTGATGTTGTGTTGGCTTTGGCTAATAAACTGCAAAAGGATATCTAAACTCCAGTTTTTATACTGAACACTGTTCTGTAATCCGCCATACCAGTACTCCTTGATTTCTTTGCTGACAACACGATCTGCGGTATTGATGATTCCATCAGAATTGGCATCGTAAAATGTATACAGGCCGGTCGTAGGATTAATACCCGTATATTGGTACAGCTTGACAAGATTTGTGGATTTCCCGATCTCAAATCGATTGGCATACGTCGATTTATCGAGGTTGGGAAAACTCATCAGCTTGTTTTCAGGGAGCGTAAAATTGAGGTTGGTTGTCCACCTCCAATGGTCCGTTTTAATATTGACTGACTCTAAGGATACTTCCAATCCCCTGTTTCTTACGGTAGCATTCAAGTTAGCCTGTATGCTGGTAAATCCTGTAGTGGCAGGCATTGGAACCCCGACCAGCTGATTGGAGCTGATGTTGTGATAATACCCCGCATTGAAATTCAGCCTCTGTTTAAAAAAACCAAGTTCAATCGCGGCCTCAAATTTACGGGTAAGCTCCCAACCGAAATTTTTATTATAAAGACGTTGCGGAACGATTCCTGAAAAACCTCCGTATGAGCCTCCGGTAGACTGATAGGTATCATAGTATTGATAATCTCCGATCTGGTCATTCCCTGCAACGCCGTAGCTGGTTCTCAGCTTTCCAAAACTTAGCAATGAGCTTTTCTTAAAGAAACTTTCTTCAGAGAATAACCATGCGGCTCCCACTGCTCCAAAATTGGCATATCTCCTCTCAGAACCAAACCGGCTGGAGCCATCCCGTCTGCCTGTTAAGTTGATAAAGTAGCGTTTATTATAGCCGTAGTTAAATCTTGCATACACTGCCTGATAGCGGTATAAGGTTTCACTGGCACTGGGAATCGTTATACTTGCTGCCGCTGAAATATTGTTAAGCATATCATCAGACGGAAAGTTCCTTCCTAATAGCACAAAATTATCTGATTTCTGTTCCTGAAATGATCCGCCTAATAAAGCTGAAAACTGGTGTTTTTCCAATCGTTTTTCATAATTCAGCTGAGGCTCCAAAATCCAGCTTTGGTTCATCTTCTGTCCTTTTCGTATCGATGAATTACTACTGCCTATATTACTGGATGGATTATAGGTCGTCTTGGGAAAAATCTTCTGGTCATTACTGTTGTAGGTGCTGTATCCGCTATTAAGGTTGATACTAAAGCCGCTTCCAAAATTATAGCTTGAAGTGATGTTGGCATTGAGGCTTTTGGTCTTTACTGAATAGGTCTGTGTTGCAGGTCCTATCGGATTGGTAAAGGTGTTGCTCTCCCAGTTGATCATTCCATTGGGCATATAGAGGTCAGGCGCATTTGGTGCTAGCGAAGCGTACACTAAATTGAAATCAGTTGGCGGCAGAACATTGTTTTGCAGCGCAGCAGTCCCGTTAAATCCAATCTGAAACTTCCGGTCTGCACTGGTGTGGTTTAGGTTGACTCCTAAATTATTTCTTGTATACCTGTAATTTCCGGGGAATACAGTCGTTTCTTCGTTATGACCTCCCGATATTGAGAATTGTGTATTGCCGCTTCCACCGGAGACACCGAGTTGTACATCTGAATACTCTGCTGTATTTCCCACAAAGTATTTTTGCCAGTCGGTGGTTTTTATTGAGCTCCAGACCCCATTGATGTCATAGGCATTGGAGGGGACGGCTACCCCATCATTGGCAAAAGCCAGTTTTCTCACGGCGATATACTCATTAAGAGTCATCATCTTTGGTAAGTTGGTCATCTGCCCAATTCCATAACTTGTTCTCAGATTGACTTCAGTTTTTTCTTTTTTACCTTTCTTGGTGGTAATCAATACAACACCATTGGCTCCCTTACTTCCATAGATCGCAGTTGCATCTGCATCTTTCAGTACTTCCAGAGATTCGATATCATCGGGATTGATGGAGTTTAAAGGATTGGATTCGCTGTACGGCAGTATCGTACTTGCCATCCCCGTGTTGAAATCATTAACTTGAGGTAAAGGAACACCATCGACGATATACAAGGGCTTGTTGCCGTCATAGCCCGTCGTGGCATAAGTTCTTAAACTGTTTCTTCCCCTGATCTGCACATCAAATCCTCCTCCGGGGACACTGGAAGTCTGTGTAATACTGACACCCGGCATACGTCCTTGTAAAGCTGAAAGGACGTTATTGACAGGTTGATTTTCTATTTCTTTTGCTGAAACTCTGGCGATACTACCGGTTCTTTCTCTGTCTTTAACCTTGTAGTAGCCGGCGTTGAGAATAACTTCTTCGATTCCCTTTACTTTTTGTTCTAAGTTGATATTAACGACCGTCTGATTAGTGAGTGTGACTTTTTTTTCTGCATAATCAGGATGTCTGAACAATAGGATGGGATTTTCTGCTGAAACCTTTATCGTGTAGGTTCCGTTATTAGCGGTCATGGTTACCTGATCACTACCCTCTTGGGAGATAATGACTCCCGACAATGGTTTATTAGATGAGGTGACGGTACCGGAAATTGTGCGAGTTTGGGCTTTTGATTGAGTGCTGACACCGGTCAGCATAAGGCCAAAGAAAATACCTCCTATATGGTAATAGGAATTTTTCATAGATTTGTAAAGGTTTTTAATTTTCTAAAGATTAATTACTGAACTACGCTCTTTCCTGATGTTTTAGGCGACTGACAGGAAGGGGCTTTTTACATTTTCTGTTTTAAGTTGAGTAGTTTTTTTGATTCTTTTTTTAGTAAAACTTTCCTGATGCCCTTTGGTATGAAAAAGGACTGGTGAGGTTCTGTAAGCAGTGACCATAAGGCACCGGAAAGAATTTAATATGAATGAATCTGTGTCCCGTGTAAGCTTTTTAAAGCCGCAATAGGTTGTACCCTCCTATTGTATCGTGTAGTCTGATACTATGTTTTAGGAAGCGGGCTTAGATTATAATGTTGAGATAAAGCGAACTGCATTGGAAAAAGACGGCATGGGTACTCTACATATCTGATTCGAGGCACTGGTATACCCATCCCAAGATAAGAGAGACCCACGCCTAGGTCGTGAGCCGCTTACTTATTATCTCAGGGATTTAAAAATTACCAGTTTTCGAACCGAGACTCTAAGCAATAGCTTCTGTATTTCTTTGAAGTATCGCAAAGTTACATTACTGTAACCTATTTTACAAATATAACAAAAGTTTTCATTTGTAGGTTAATTCAACTACAAATAATTGTTAAAATCTTTACAAATTGCCTTCTGAATGCTGATTTCAATGGATAGAGTTGAATTTCGAATAGCTTTTGGTAAGCAAGTTGAAAAGTTTAGGACAAAACTAGGCCTAAGCTATCGTGTATTAGCTCAAAAATGTGATGTCGATCATAGCAATATCAGTAAGATTGAAAAAGGAGAAGTTGATATAAGAATGTCCACAATACAAGAACTATCAAAGGGATTAGAAGTTCATCCTCAAGAATTATTTAATTTTAAAATAAATGAAAAATCCTAACTATTAAGTTAGGATTTTATGTTAAATATATTAGCGTGGTTTGAACACGTTAGTATTAATAAATAAAGATCATCCAATAGCTATAAAATCGCAGACCAGAATAAAGATTAATATTATGGCTTGAGAAATTCTAAATGACTACTGAAATATGGGTCTTCGCATCCGAATTTTATAGCTAATTTTCTATGTTTTTCTAAAGTTCTATAATAACCTTTAAAATTTTCATAATGGCTGTAATAAGATATTTTTACGTCTTGGCAATTATTTAAAATGAAATAGCCCTCCTTATCACTACCTATTCTATTACTTCTTTTCAAAGGAGCAATCAGCCAAGATTTTATATTATGATCTGTCAGTTCATTACTTCTTATCCCCATACGACGTAATTTAATAATTATCTCATCCGCTGTTGTAGCTTTATTGCCAAAGCTACTATTTTCATCAAGAATTTGGATTATAGTATTTCTTAAACCAAGAAGATCTCTGACAAAGCCATAATTGTAGTCATTCCTGCTTCCTTTACCAATAATATTTATTTTTTTATCAGATATATCAACACTATCATTACTAACTATAGAAAATCCTAAAGAATTTAGTTTTTCTGTATCTGTTGAAAAAGTATATAAAACTTCATCTTCAACTAAAATATTTTTAGCGTCTTCCCACGGATTAAAATAATTATCCTTATTTTCAAAAAAATTAAATTTTAATGCTAGAAGAGTATCATGTACTGAATTATCAATCATTAGGTTTAATGCTTCACTTCCATTATAAGCATTTCCTAAACTCACTTTAATTCTTTCATATAAGATATCTTCTAAGTTATCAAACTCGTTCAAAATCTCAGAGTCGGTTATAGTGTCTAACTTTTCAAGAATGTACCCTTGTGATTCCCAATACATCTTGTCGGTAAAGTCTATATGCTTATTTGTTAACACACTATTTTCCTCTGCTAATTGAATGGTTGTATCGACAAGTATAGCTAAATGTTTATCAAAATTTTTGGTAAACTTTTTACTTCGGTAATTATCAGTTAAAGTAATTTTCTCAAATTTTTCTCGAGCATTACGAAGAATATTATCCATCTTAATTTATTTTAACTATTTTATACATCTCATTAACAATTGTCGTTTCCGTTACCACTACTTTTCGAAAAGTATGGTTAGTACGATAGTGATGATTTTCATCGATTGTAGTTAAAGGTAGCAATTGTAAGTTATAGTCTAGATTTCCTTCACTTTGTAATTGCGATAACCACTTCTCAGCATTTCTATATTTTGACCATGCATTAGCACTATTTCCTAAAACTAAAATCTCCCCACCATTACGTAAAACTTGTCCTGATTTATTTAAAAATTTTTTACTATTCTCTTTACCTCTAAAACCAAATCCATATGGATTGCAAAAAATTGCTAAGTCAAAATCACGATCTATTTTCAAGTTGTAAAAATCTCCAACAAAATCTAAAAAATGTGAATTTGTTTCATCATAGTCTAATTTTTCATAAAAATGTGGAAATGCTGGCTGTTCCTTATCTGTTAAATAACACGCTGGATAAAATTTTTTTCCAAAACAATTTATACTTGCCCCAACTTCTAAATGGCGAATCTGCTTATTATTAGGAAAGTCGTCGTGATAAATTATTTCATTTTTATTAATATCAAGTACTGGCATCGAATCAATTTGCTACAAATCTATAAAATATGATTATATTTACTATTATGAATTACATCAATGATTACAAAATATTAAATGATGGTATTATCTTAATATCTAATTTCGAGGACAAAGGTGATATTTTATTTACAAAAATCAAAAATCATACTGATTGGGATAATAGTATTAAGTCAAGAAAAACTGCAAGTTTTGGTATGCCTTATAATTACAGTAACTTAAAATATGATTTTTTAGATTTTCCAGATTATATTTTAAAAATTATTGATCGATTGGAAAAAATTATTGATTACAGACCAAATAATTGCCTCATAAACTATTATTACGATAATCTATCAAAAATGGGTTACCATTCGGATCAAATCGATATCCTTGATTCAAATACTGGCATTATAATAATTTCATTAGGAGGTAAAAGAATAATGAGATTTAAAAACAAAATAAATCTCGAGCTTTTTGAAATCGTTTTAGAGCCAAACAGTTTGTTATACATGACTCAAGAAATTCAGGAGAAGTGGATGCATTCAATTCTATCTGAACAGGAAAATGAAGGGGAAAGAATAAGTATTACACTGAGAAAAATAAAATCTGAATTATAAAAAGCATAAGATTAAGATATACTTGGGACATGATTATAGTACTTTTTATATCTGCGTTTCAAACAAAAAAATATCCTTAACTTTATATTATAAAAAAACAAGTTATGGCAGAAAAGAAAGACGTACATGTTGTACCCAATCCAGACGGAGGCTGGGATGCAAAACGAGAAGAAGCGGAACGAGCTTCTAAGCACTTCGACAAAAAAGCTGACGCAGTAGAATATGGAAAAAATCTGGCAAGAAAGGATAAGGTTGAGTTTGTCCCTCATGGTAAGGACGGAAAAATTCAAAATCCCAACAGCTATGGAAGAGATCCTAACCCTCCTAAAGACAAAAAAAAATAGTTTATAAAACCGTCAAAAAAATATGACGGTTTTTTTTGACTTAATACCAAGTTTTATTTTGCCAATTAATATATACCAAAATTTTATGAGAACTGAAAACCCAGAATTAGCAAAGATTTTTACCGACTGTGCAAAAAAAGCAAAAGAACAGACAAATCTATGCATGTATCCTGGTTGTAGTGAGAAAGCAATAAATTCTCATATTATGCAAAAAAATGGAATCCTTTCATCACTATCCAATGATCAACATCTATGGGAATCTGCTGTAGACCATTTCAACGCAGAATATATTGGATTTAAAAGAAAAGGCATTAATAAAATATATACTTTTTTAGGTTTTTGCAATACCCACGATACTTCTGTATTTCAAAAAATAGAATCAAAAGATAAAATTGATTTTAATGATTATGAGTCATGTTTGCTATTTGCATTAAGAACAGCTTGTAATGAATATCGTATTAAAGAAATAGTTATTAAACAGCAAGAATGTACTTTAAATCATCCTGATACAGTTTCAAATGGAATGGTAGAAATTTCAATTGAACAAAGTAAAATTGGCCTACGTGACTTATCTTTTTTAATTAATTCCATGTGGAATGATCTAAAAAACAATACTGAAACATTTGTTTTTGAACATAGAGAGATTGAATTATTTGAATTATGCCTAAATTCAATTTATACTTATGATACATCTCAAGAAATACAGGATCACATAATTAGGTATGGAAAAGATATGGACAGAACTTCAGAAATTTTCATTTCATTATTTCCCTATAGAGGAAAATCAGTTTTGTTAATGGGTTACCATAAAGAAGATCAATTAAAAGTTAAATCTTTTGTAAATTTATTTTTCAAGGAAAATGAAAAGAGGTTAAGAAGAAGACTTTCGAGTCTAATTACTTTTAATTGTGAAACTTGGGTATGCTCTAATAATTTATATAAAAGTAAGTTTGAAGGTTTAGATTCTGAATTTTTTAAAACAATGCTTTTTTCAGGACAAAATGGAAATGAACGCAAAACTTTTAATGTAAATATTTTTGCGAAGGGTTTTAAAGAGGAGTTTAAAAATTTTGTAAAAAAAAACATAGGCTAATATTCTATGTTGCTAGGTTTGCTGAATAACTAACCATTGAAACATCATCATTGAATTTTATTTCTCATTACCACTAGCGATTACCAAAAAAACACAAGTGAACGCCTAATATAAAGTCCAAATTCATTACACATTGCTAATCAATAATTTACATTTCAAATCATCCCTATCAAAGCATTATTATTGTAAATTCTAATGATATTGACCATGTTTTTCAATTAGTTTTCATATATAGTTTATTGACAAGCCAATTTTTTGAAGCTATTCAATTTAAACAATAAAGGGTCCCATTTTTGGGACTCTTTATTATTTTTGAGCTAATTCTAACATTGCATTTGCCACACTTCTTGTTGTCTCATCATACACCTCATGACCATAATTATGTTTTTCATTTAATTCATAAAATGCTCTGTATATATCAAATGGATTTTGAGATTCAGAAACCCACTTGACTATAATATCAAGAATTTCATTCATTACAGGCTGGTAAGTCATTCGTCCATCTGATTTTCTTATTCCTTTATTGTCCGATTTCTTTTTTCCTAAATTTAAGAAGACATTCTTTTCATCATAAATAATGTCTCGAACCTGTTTGAAATCTTTCCCTTTCGGTAAAAAATCCATCAACAATTTTCTAATTCCCTTATAGTAAAGATTATATTTTTCTTCAGGATCTTCAAAATCTTTGCTGATCAAACTGCGTAATTCATCAAATTCTTCAACATTCCCGGTCTCGGAATTGATTGAAAGCTGTCTTCCTACTTTTTGGTTTGCTTCCTGTAGTAATTCTAATCTCTCAATATCAGCTTGAGATAACTCTTCTCTTTGCTGTGTTTTTTTATTATTTTCCATTTGCTATTATTTTAGTTCTAATACTTTTTTAATTTTTTCACTAGCTTCTTTTAAACTGACCTCGTCCCAAGAAATTGGATTCAGCCTCCTAACTGCGACTGAATAGTCTGGGTAAAATTCCTTAAAAGCCGCATGATAGTTTTTCCCGTATAAATCTTTTTGATACCAAGTAAAAAAAGAATATACTATGGCAGGATGAACCTCGATTTCTTCAGAGAATTTATTAACCAAATATGGATTATTTATATATTTTTTTATATAATGAAATCGATCTTCGGACATGAAAAAATTTCGAGCAAAAGTGTCAGCCTTATCCTCTATCAGAAATAAATCAGAATTATCAGATAGATGAAAACTACTCGTTTCAATGGATTCAAAATCAAATAAAACATGGTTCAACTCATGAAGAAGTGTAAACCATAAAGTCGCATAATTTTTATTAAAGTCTGTAATCACTACACACGGTTTTCCTTCCATAATAAATGTAGCACCTCTGACCTGTGTTGTAGACAGATAGCTTTGAAATATTACCGTTACTCCAACATTATAAAGTGCTCTGCAAACAGTTAATAATCCGTTAGAAACATCTTGTGAATATGGCTTAATTTTAACAATGAGTTCCTTCAGTTTATTACGATTATATTGATTCTGATTATTGATAACCTTAAAAGTTTGGTACGCGGATTTTATCCAAAAATCCTTCATTTTATCAGAATGCAACTTTTTAACTCTGCTATAAAGGGGTTCCTCGAGCTGTTCTTCAAACTCAAGAATTGAATCGTATCCAAAATACGTCAAAACTTTTCCAACTAAAATATCTGTATCATCTGATTGCTCAAAAAAACCAAGCTTAGTTAAGGCTTTGACATCAAAATTCTTCACTAGGAATGTTGCTTTTCTGGCTTTTTCAATAGCCCCAACATTTTCTAAACTCTGATTGCTTAATACTATTTTTATGAAATTATTGACATCAAAATCTAAAAACTCAGCAATTTTAATAATATGAATTAAATTTGGTTGCTTCGCCGTCCCGCTAACAATTTCTTCAAAAACATCTTTATCAATATTTAATAGTTTTAATGCTTTTGTTTTGCTCAGATTATATTCTTTTATTTTTTCATCGAAAACAATCCTGATATCTACTACATCTTCATCAAAGATAGATTTAAGTAATAAATTTATATCCGTTTTACTCATATTTAAAGTAATTTACCCTCGCAAATATACATAAATTTAGACATAAAAATAACTTTTGAGGGAAATTACCCTTTTTTTTAAAAAATTAATATTTTGCTTTATCAAAATATTAATTATCTGTGTGCAATTTCCGACTTACGGAGCTTTGAGCTACTTTAGATTCATGTTTGAGAATATTGTACAAAAAGAGAATTAATAAAAATAGAATCCTTTTATTAATTTAACTCCAGCCTTTGATTCAAATCTAAAATTGTAAACATTAAGAATCCAAAGCAATTTTAGTGGGATTTTATTAAAAAACTCATTATAAAATTAGGGTTATGGTTTTCCGTAAAAAATTCTGTAAAAGTAATTTTAAATTTGAAAATTAAAATTTATTTACAATGAAAAAATCGCTACTTTATCTCGTATTACTACTCTCAGTAATTTCCTGTACAAATTATTACACTGTCCTACTACAGGAAGATACACCACTCTACTCAAGCAGTAATACCGAAACTTCTACAACAGTTATTCCCAGAGGTACAGAGGTTTATTTGTCATCAAAACCCAACAGGAAAAATTACAGAAAGATTAAATGGGGAAATTATTACGGCTGGGCAAATAATCCTCAGCATTCAACATACAGCACCTATACCAAGACATCAACCTATACTTCTCCAACAGTCAGCTCAGGTTCCAGCTATAATTCAGGATCAAGTTCCGGAGGATCGGTAAGTGTTAAGGGCTATACCCGAAAGGATGGTACGTATGTTCGACCGCATACCAGAAGTGCTCCGAGAAGAAGGTAATATTGAATCAAGGCTTATTTCCCAGAAAGTTTCTTATTCTATTATTTCAATAATGTCAATACGGTTTTCCGTAATGAATTTATAGAATGGTGTTTTAGTTTTGAAGTTGATATTAATCTGTTTTAATATCAGAAAAAAGTATTAACCAATTCATTTTGCTATGAGCACAATCGAAGCTATCAAGCCGGGACCTAAACCGAAAAAACCAGATGGTGAGCCCGACAGAAGGAGGAGAGTCACTCCTCCCAATCAACCTAAACATCCGAAATTGAAACCTCATGAACATGAGAAAGGTGATTAATTAGGATGGATGGAATTAGCAGCTTTAGGGCTGCTTTTTTTTGTTACATTTTAAACATAGATATGCTTAACTTGTACGGAAATATGAACTATGAGAAATATCCTAATGATTAGCTTTTTTATAGCTTTCTGCAACGTGTTTTCACAAGAAATTAAAATTCAGAAAGAGAAATGGCATTGGAATAATAAAACACAGGACAGCATTGCGGGATACGCTCAGGCTGTTAAAGTGGACAATGTAATCTATATATCTGGTGTGGTAACCAGTAATATAACACCAGAGGGGATTACGTCGGTCTACAATAATTTAAAAGCGGTGCTGGCAAATTATGGAGCCACGTTTGACAACGTGGTCAAAGAAAACCTGTACACTACTGATATTGAGGCAATAAAGAAGTATAATGATGTCCGTAAGAAATTTTACAGCAATGATTTCCCTGCTGCAACATGGGTACAGGTTCAAAGATTATATATGCCGGATTCTAAGTTGGAAGTTGAATTGGTTGCACATTTACCCAAGTAATTTATGTTATGAGATAGATTTTTTTATCTAAAATTAAGATAGCCTAAAAGAATATATTCGTGAAAAGAAACTAAACTCACAGACTGAATAGTGGTTTAAGAATAATTATCATATAAACTCTTTTTTCTATTTTTACTTTGAACCGTACAGGTAAATAAATTGAACCGTAAAGGAAAGTTAGTTGATTGATAAATGGAGATCTTTGTCTTATTATATTAAATCAATTACATGTCAGAAATTACAAAAATTCAGTTGGGTCAAAATGGACCTATGGTATCTAAGCTGGGTCTTGGATGTATGCGGATGTCCTCGATCTGGGGTGGGCCGACACCGGATGAAAAAGAAAGCATTGCAACCATTCATCAGGCTTTGGATAACGGAATCAACTTCCTTAATACAGGAGATTTTTATGGTGCAGGTCATAATGAAATGCTAATTGGAAAAGCGATCAAAGGAAGACGGGATGATGCCTTTATCAGCGTGAAGTTCGGAGCAATCTTCCACAATGGTCAATGGATCGGACTGGATCTTCGTCCGGTAGCAATCAAAAACTTTGTCAATTACTCTCTGACCCGCCTGGGCATTGAAACGATCGACCTGTACCAGCCAAGCAGGATGGACGGAAGTGTTCCGATCGAGGACATTATCGGAACGATCGCAGGCTTGGTGGAAGAAGGAAAAGTACGCCATATTGGTGTATCGGAAATTAATGCTGATCAGCTTCGGAAAGCCAGTAGCGTTTATCCAATCAGTGCATTGGAAATCGGTTACTCTCTAGCAGACCGTCAGATTGAAGCTGAGCTGTTGCCTACTGCCAAAGAATTTGGGATTGGTATCGTAGCATTTGCCAATACGGCGGAAGGTCTTTTGACGGGTGATCTCAAAGCACCTATTGCTGCGGATGACCACCGAAATCACTTTTCCCGTTTTCAAGGTGACAATCTGATCCACAATCTTGAAAAAGTTGAAGTGTTAAAAGAAATGGCTCGAATTAAAAATGTTACCCCGACACAGCTTGCCATTGCCTGGGTCAAAGAGCAAGGCGACCATATTATGCCATTGGTAAGTATGAGCCGTAGGTCAAGACTGCCTGAAAACATTGCTGCGATGGATATTGTATTTTCGTCTGAAGAAATGAACTTATTAAACAGTACATTTGCAATAGGTGCCATAAAAGGCGGCACTTACCTACAAAGATAAATGGAAAGTCCAGCAGAAATTCTTCCGGGTGTTATATTCTATTCCTACCTTTCTTCAGAAAGGAAGGAAAAGGCCTGTGTCTGGAATCACCACACACTGGTATTGCAGGTCTCGGGACAGATGATTCTGGAGACTTCGGAGCAGAATATTAACATCTCTGCGGGCAATGTATTGTTGATCCATAAGAACCAGCTGGGAACACTAACCAAAACACCGGGACCAAATGGGCATTATGAAACCATCGTCATCTCCCTCCAAGAGGATCTGATGCGCCAGATCGCATTGGAAGAAAAACTGGAAGCTGATGGTAAATATACCGAAATGCCGAATCTTACCCTTCCGAATAATGATTTTCTTCAAGGTTATTTTCAGTCGATTGTTCCGTATGCCAGAAGCTCCGGTGCTGAAATGACCGACGAATTGGGACTGTTGAAAGTAAAGGAAGGCATCAAGTTAATGTTGCTTGCCGTTCCTGAGCTGCGAAATTTTCTGTTCGACTTTTCAGAGCATCATAAGATAGATCTTGAGAAATTTATGTTAAGTAACTTTCACTTTAATGTACCGGTTGAGAAGTTGGCTCAATTGACAGGAAGAAGCTTATCAGGATTTAAAAGGGATTTTCAGAAGACATTCGGAATGCCTCCACGCCAATGGCTGCAAGACAAAAGGCTGAATGAGGCAAAACATCTTATAGAAAGTAAAAAGAGAAAACCTTCTTCTTTCTATCTCGATCTTGGTTTCGAAAGCCTGTCACATTTTTCTTATGCCTTTAAGAAGAAATTTGGAAATGCGCCAACCGAGGGCTTGGTAAATAGTGATTAAAAAAAAGTCCGAAGAATAAATGATTCTTCGGACTTTTTTAATGATAGAGCTTATCACGGGTTTTATACTATTTAATTTTATCTATTTTATGGAAATTCAAAGATTGTTTCGCATTTATCTGAGAGAACCAAAAAGGCATCAAACTTTTTCCCACTTTTGGCCTTCATATTTTTGATGAGTGGTGTTTTTCCTGTTTTTATGAGGGAAGTGATATGATCATTGCTGAGCTGTACGCCGCATATCGTTCGGAATAAAATCCATTGGCATTGCTCATCCGGGCATTTAACGATTTTGTCTTTAATGATGGGATTATACTTCTGGCATTTGGGACATTTGATTTCTGGGATGTTTTCTTGGGGAATGTTGAGTGATAGCAGTTCTTGAGTGATTTCATTAGTGTAGTTTTTGATGTCTGTGATGAATTGTTTTGAATCGATTTCTTTTGTTTCAATTTGATGGAGTGTCATCTCCCACTCTGCGGTCATCTGGACATTGGCAATCTTTTGGTCTTTGATGAGATCATAGACCTTTTGGCCTTTATCAGTTGGGATCAGTGTTTTGCTTTTTCTAGTGATGTAGTTTCTTGTGATTAAGGTTTCAATAATGGATGCTCTGGTAGCAGGTGTACCAATACCGATGTTGGCTAAAGCTTTTTGCTGTTCCTTATCGTCAATATGTCTGCCTGCATTTTCCATAGCAGAAAGAAGGTCAGCTTCCGTGTAGAGTTTGGGAGGGTTGGTCAGTTTTTCCTGGAGTTCGGCTGATGAGATTTTAAGTTCATCGCCTTTTTTGAATTCTGGAAGTTCAATGAGTTGTGGTTGTTGTGTCTGGGTATGATCGCTATTGTTCTTGCTGGTATTATCTTGGTTTGGGTACGCTTCATCAGACAATAGACCTTTGATGGCTCGCCATCCTTTGCTGAGTATTTTGGAACCTCTGATAATGAACTCATAATGATGGACTTTGATGGTGATGTGGCTGACTTCTTTGGAGCAGTGTTCTGATAAGGATTCTAGTAGGCGGTAAACGATCATCTCGTAAATTGCTTTTTCACTGGCAGATAAAGCGGATGGAATTTTAGTAGTCGGTAGAAGACCATGATGGTCCGTGACCTTGAGATCATTGACAATGCGTTTATTGAAATTGCCGAACTTGAGTGTAGATATCGCTCGTTTGAATGGATCGGTTTGACTGAGTATTCTTATGCGTTCGGGGATTTCTGACCAAAGGTCTTCGGGAATGTATTTGCTTCCGGTCCTGGGATAGGTGATGAACTTCTTTTCATACAGGCTCTGCGCAGTCTGTAAAACCTCATCCGCAGATAGTCCCAGCTTTCGGTTGGCTTCCTTCTGAAGTTCTGTCAGATCGAACAATAATGGAGACTGTTCCTTTACATTATTAATGGAAACATCTTCTACGGTGGCTCTACCCTCCCGCTCTATGGCTTTTAAGATCTGCTCTGCCTGTTTTTTGTCTTCCCACTGCTGGTTGGAAAGACTGGCGAAATTTAAATAGTCCTTGCGATGTTGTAATTGGATCTGCCAGTATTTCCTTTGTTTAAAATCTTTATTATCTTGAAATCTCTTGCAGATCAATGCTAATGTCGGGGTCTGAACTCTTCCCAGGCTATAGACATCTTCGTTTGCTGCTATGCTTAATGCCTGGGTAGCATTGATACCTACCAGCCAGTCGGCTTCGCTTCTGGCTTTTGCAGCATCATAAAGTCCATCGAAATCTAAACCGGGTTTAAGGTTTTTAAAGCCTTCCTGTATCGCTTTTTCTGTGAGTGAGCTGATCCAGAGTCTTTCAAATGGTTTGCTGCATTGGAGGTGATCATAGATATAGCGGAAGATCAGCTCGCCTTCTCTTCCTGCATCGGTCGCAGCGATAATGCTTGCGCATTGACTGAAGACATTTTTAATGATCTTAAGCTGCTTTAAGGCAGAGGGGTCTGGCTTGTAGTTTTTTGAGTTGGCTGCTTTTGTTCTTCTTGGAGTGAGGATGAAAGGATCGGGAAAGATAGGCAGAGAGGCTTTGTCAAAGCCCCTTATGCCATAATCTTCCGGCATTCCTAATGATACTAAATGACCCAATGCCCAGGTCACGCAGTACCCGTTTCCTTCAAAGTAGCCGTCTCTTCTGTTGTTGGCATCGAGTATTTGGGCAATTTCTCTGGCAACACTTGGTTTTTCTGCAATAATGGCTTTCATAGATTTTGGATTTGATGATGGTTATGGTTGATTTATACTTGAGAGATTGAAGATTCTGAATTGAATGGAGTTTACATTACATTTTCCTTCCTCTTGATCTGGCAGGTTTTTTCTGCTGCTCCTGTTGCTGCTTGTTGGCAGGTTCCTGCTGTTTGGACTGAAGCGGTTCTTTGATGTTCTTCGTCGCTTCGTTGGTCTTGCCGTCCGTATTGACCGCCGTCTGGGTTTTATGGGATTCTGATGGCTGGGCTTTTTCCCTGAGCTTGTTAGGATTGGTAAATGAGAAGTCGGTCTTGGCAGTCTCTTTATTGAACGTGATGTAGCCTTGGTATTCTTTGCCTTTACTGTCGGTTAAACCGCTGACATACACCGTCTCACCTGCCTTGAATTTCTCATATTGCTTGTCATCCAGTTCCTTATCCCTGAAAACTCTTGGAGGTTCGCTGTTTTTATTTTGATTTTGGCTTGGTTGATTGCTTTCTTTTTGAGACTGGCTTTGCTGCTGCTTTTGGTTGTTGTCAAATATGAATTCGACATAGCGCTTATCTGCATTGAACTGCACGGTAGCATCGAAGCTGGTTCCCTTAGTAGAGGTCATCCCTTCGAGATAAAGAGGCTTGCCTTCTAGCAGGGTTTGTTTTTGATGCTCGTCTAATTTGATTCCTTTGATTTCGTCAGGGATCTTCATATACTCAGCTCTGTAAGCCACCAGTTCATTGGTCAGGCGGTCACGGCTGATGATGGAAGGAATGATCTCATCGGTCTTAGGGTTGACCAGATCCACTACTCTTCCCATATTGCCACTCTCCATCAGGTTCTTTTTGTCTTCTTCGCTAAACTCGTGTCCCAAGAACTTGAGGTTAAGATTGGGTTCTCTGCGGATGCTGTGAAGCTTAATGCCGATATCCCCTGTATCGCCTTCCTGTAAAGATAGCCTGACGTCCATTTTGCTCACAGCAGCGCCGAGATTAATGGTAATAGGGATCAAAGTATTGGTCTTGTAGCCTCTCAATAGAGGATCCATAGCATTCATCTTTTCAAGCTTCTCCTGGGTAAGCCCGAATTTTTCCATCGTTTTCCAGTCGATCTGCTCCGGCTGGAAACGGTATTCCTGATTTTCTGTGTTGTTTTCCATTGTTTTCTGATTTTTTAATGGGTTGTTATCTTTGGGTAAAATTTCATATTCCTTGAGCTTTTCTTTTTCTTCAGGGGATGCCTGATCGACATAGTTCTGAAGGTCCTTTGCGGTATCGACAGCATCGTACTCCGAAACTTTGAAGAAGTTGAAATGGGTAGGATTTTTAAGCTGCCGGTAAAAATTGGAAAAGAAGTTGGAGAATACATCTCCGTGCTTATCGACCCTGATGAGCTGGTCGTTCTTTTTCCTTTCTTCCGGCGGTACTTTTTGGAGATTTCCTTCTTTATCGATTCCCTTGACCATCTCTATCCTGTTGTTATGGATATTCAGAACCAATAGGGTATCTGAAGCGGGTTTGATTTCATTGTTTATGTTGGGTTGGTTATCTTCCATCGCTGATCATTTTAACAGGATGAAAATAGACCGGCTTATGGTTAACCAATTGAAATAAGAGCGGTGTCGATCGATTTGGCTGTGATTGTCCTTGTTTTTTATTTGTTCAGACTGCTTCTGATGAGCTGGTGCACATCGGACAGCTTATAGTAGAGCTTACCGCTGATGGTATAATAAGGGAGCTTTTTATTGGTTCGGTATCTCTGAAGAGACCTGGAACTTATTTTAAGAAGCTGCAAGACGTCCTGGTTGTCGAGCAGCTGTTCGCCGTCAATCTCGATGTACTTGGATTGTTTTGCTGCGATGTGTTCTTTGAGGAGGTCGAATCGTTCCATGATCCTTTCCATCCATGCGGTAAATTCTGTTCTTTCAATATTCATAACCGTGATTTTTGATGTTAAAATGATATGAACAGCTGATCAGCTCTGTTGGTGTAAAGTTGAATATTGGAGCTGAGATAAAATCACTACTTTTTCGTAGTACCGAAAAGATTTTTTATCATTTTTAAATGTCGTATGATAAAATTTCGGCTGTAGGTGCTTATAAAAATAAAGAGCATTGATTTGACATTCAGTCAAATCAATGCTCTTTTAATCAAAGCTGAAATCTATACCCTTATCAGACTAATTTACAGCCATTAAACAGTAGGTGCTGAACCGCCGTCTACAGAAATATTGGCTCCTGTAATATATTGAGCTTCCGAAGAGGCTAGAAATGCTACGATGCTGGCGACTTCCTCAGGCTCTGCCATCCTTCCTAAGGGCACGCCGACCGTATCAATAATATTTTGAAAAGAATCCTCAAAACTCGATCCTGACTGTTGAGCAATATTTTCAACAAACTCATTCATAAGTGGTGTTCTTACAACACCGGGAGAGACCGTATTAACTCTGATGCCTTTAGGTCCTACTTCATTTGCCAGTGCCTTGCTATATGCATTTAATGCAGCTTTAGCCGATGAATAAGACATTGTCATCTCCCAAATAGGTTGTTTTGCAGCGCCGGTCGAGATATTGATGATCGTACCTTCCTTCTGCTTAAGCATCGCAGGTAAAAGGGCTTTGTTAACCCTTACCACTGACATAAAATTAAGTTCCCAGTCCTTAAGCCAATGTTCATCTTCCAATGTATTAAAGCCTCCTCCCGGGCTTAAATTAGCACCGGCATTATTAACGATAATATCTATTTTACCATACTTTTCCAGAATCTCTTTTGCGATGATTTCTGCACTATCTGCCTGTGTAAGATCAGCAGCAATAAAATGATGTCTGTTGGAATTTTCTTTTCCTTCAGCACGTGCTGTTGTAACAACGATCGCTCCGCTTGCACTCAATTTATCAGCAATAGATTTGCCTATTCCTTTTGTACCGCCTGTTACTAAGGCGACTTTTCCTTTTAATGAATCATACATATTGTATTGTATTTTAAAATTAAGTTGCAAATCTATTTCCATTACTTTACTTTTGCAAGTAGTTACACTAATGTATATTAATAACCTGAATGTAACTTTTATTGTAAACCAGATATTTATGGAAAAAGAAAAAATTAAAAAACCTGAAAATAAATGTGAACTTCAAAAGATCTTGGATATTATTGGAGGAAAATGGTCGATGTCGATCATTTATGCACTGATTTTTGATAAAAGGCGTTTTAAGGAATTGGAGAGGATGATACCCGGAATCAGTACCAGGATGCTGGTGAAGGAACTGAAGAATATGGAAGAAAATGGTATTGTCATCCGTAAGGCCTTTGCAACGGTTCCGCCCACCGTGGAATACTCATTGACACCCAAAGGAAGAAAGTTGGAAACCAGCATCAACGAACTTTACAAATGGGGACTGGAATATGGAATTACTGAGAACGGTAAGCAGTAAGATTGAACATTATGAAATTCTTAAAGGCTTTAAAATCCGCTGGTGCACATCCGCTAATGATTAGGCGAACCAATTTCACAGTACCTTTTTTATAAAGTAAAATCTCCTACTCGCCAATCAATCTAAATACTTTAAATTTTTAAATTCTGTTTTGTGAGAAGATTTTCCGATAATAGAACAAAGAAGCCTGGTGTGGGCCTCTTTGTTTCAACATATCATACACTGAAATAACACTTAATCTACGAGGCCGACAAACATCTCAGATAATTTCTCAGGTCCGGTAAGCATCGCATCATGTCCTGTGGCAAGCTCCAAATACTTCCACTTCAATTTCTTATCCGATTTTACTTTTTCACTCATTTCCTTCATAATCGGTAATTGTGGAGATGTACATGCAATATAAACCAGGGGCAGACCATTTCCAAATTTGTGGTTTAAATGTAGTTCTTGTGAAAAAGTCTGAAAAGGTTGTGGTGTAAGTCTTTGCTTTACCCATGATACCATTTTGGGTTCTGTAACTCCAAACAGAGCGACATCGAAAGGATTGAAATTTTCTTTCTTCCTTATATTTTCCATTTGAATCTTCCGAACCGCTTCAGGCTGCATTGATATCGGACTTTGGCCGTTTTCAAAAAGCATAGCATCTAAAAAGATCAATTTGTGCAATCTTTCAGGAATTCTGTCTGCAACACCTTCTATTACTGCTCCTGCATAGCTGTGTCCTACAAGATAAACGTCGTTTAAATCTTCCATTTCGATCAAATTGACAATATCCTGAATATGGGTCTCTATATTTACAGACTCATTTATAAGATGTTTTCTCTCACCCAAACCAGTCAGCGTCGGTGTATATACTTTATAATTCTTTTTTGATAGATCCTGGTCAACTTCCTGCCAACACCACCCACCGTGCCATGCTCCGTGTACAAGAACAAATGTTGCCTTGTAATCTTTTTTCTGAGCTTGTAAAAAGATTAGATTGCTTAATAGAAAAAGCAATGTCCATAACGTTTTTAATTGTTTCATTTTTTCTAATTTTACATTGTTGGATTAACATCGCAAAAGTACCCTCGCTCCCTTAGTCTGACAATAACTCATCCCAAAATGAGCAATAAAGAAATAATATGGCAACACCAAGAAAAGAATTATCGTCCAACACTGAAAACTTACATACACTAGCTGAAGCCTGCGATGTCAATGATGTTTTAGCATCCATATCATTGCGCTGGAAAATGCAAATTCTTTATTCTATCGCCGAAGGGCTATCTCAATTTAGTACGCTGAAAAAAGCATTTCCCAATTTGTCGGATCAGGTTTTAAGTACCCGGTTGAAGGAATTAAAGGATGAATATTTAGTCACTTCGGAAAATATAGAAGACACCACGCCCAAGCAGATCCGTTACACTCCCACAGATAAAGGTGCACAACTTTTGAAAATTATCCTTGACCTGCACCATTGGGGAATAGAATGGAAAATGGCAGGAAAAAATTATTGTACGATCAACAAGTAACAATTAAAGAATCTTAGAACATTGATATTATTCTTTAAGTTGTATTATGATCAGCTGAATCATAAGATTTTACATCACCATACCAAGCGGTTAATCGTGGTTTTAACATCATCTTGTCATACATTTTCTCAGTTCGCTGTAGATGCAGCTTTTAGGAGAATATATTCAAATTCATCAACTTCTTCTCTGTTAATAATGTCCGCTTTTTAACTGAAACATGTTTTGTTCGTCATTGTATAAATATAATAATTATCACTTATATATACTTTCTTGGACTATTAAAAATAAACAGCATATTTAATGAAATGAACAAGTTTTAGTACACATTTTGTACAGCTTTGAGAAAAAAGCTATGAATCGACATTATTATTGGTCTTTATGTATTTTTTCTGCGGTATTTATTTCAAACATATGTTATGGACAGCAGAAATCTCAAAAAAAATTCTCTTTATTTAATCCTGTTCCAAGAGCTGAAATGCGTGACATGGAAACCGATCGGCCGGATGTGACCGAATCTCCTTATACTGTGGACGCGGGACATTTTCAATATGAAACGGATTTAATGAGATCAGTACGAGAAACATCTGAATCACAGAAAACACATACCCTGCTGATCAATCAGGGGAATATCAAGCTCGGAGTAACCGGCTCTACTGCGGTACAGATCGGATTTCAGACCTATGGAATGCAGAAGCAGACTGATTTTACTTCAGGAGAGATTTCTAAATCAAATGGATTTGGAGATATTAATCTAAGAGTTAAACAGAATATCATTGGTAATGCTAAAGGAAATTTTGTTATGGCAATCCTGCCGTATATTAAATTTCCGACTTCTCATTATGATACAGAAAGTAAACTGGAAGGAGGTTTGATTGTACCAATGCTTTACAAGCTGCCGGGTGAATGGAATCTGGGATTTCAGGTAGAAGCAGACCGATTGAAAGATAAGGATCAGCCGTCTATGCATACTGAATTTTTACAGACCTTAACCCTCAGCCATTCTTTGACTAAAAATATTGATGGCATTGCTGAAACCTATTATACCTATGACTTTAAAGCCCACCAATTCTCTAATTATATTAATGCTGCTATTCAGGTGGAAGCTGCGAAAGACCTGAAATTTGATGCAGGAATCAATTACGGCTTACAACATTCTGCGGAAAGACAGTTCTTTGTTGGTGCATCATATAGACATTAAATAACAGCCATTTTAATAAAAACAGCTTTTGATGATATCAGTATAGGCCAAATTGATCCGTATAAAAACAAACAGCTCGGGCGTATGTAAACCTTCTTATAAAAAGAAGGTTTTAAGGTTTTGGTTTAATAATTAAATTAAGCTTTAGCATGATCGCGTAGCGCTTTAATTTTACTGTGAGAAGTTATTAGGTACTGCTTCTGCTGACAAAGCAATACTTTGGTCTTTTATATTAGCGACTTATATAAAAGTTGATGATATTATAAAAAGATGTGTTTACGTAACTATATAAACATGGCTCTTTCAAATCTATGCTGGTAGGCATTCAACCCCGCAATTTTTTCATCATGCGACGTGTAAGTAATTTCTACCGAAAAATAATGGAACTGGTAGGAGACAAAAGTTAAATCCTTTATTTCTCTTTTGTTAGTAATGAGACCATAAGAATCAACTATGGAATATTGATCTTGTAATGAGAGATTTTTAAAATCAAAAAAGGAAATATCAAAGCTCATAATTATAATTTTTATGGTTCAGCAAAATCAAATTCTTTACCAAAAGAATTAATACCCGGCTGTTTTAATAAAATTTATTTTACAGTGATTAATTAATCTCTTTAAACAAAATATCAAAAGCAGGAGTTTCCGCTTTTGATATTTTTATTTCATAAAAGTCAGACAGTAATTATGACTCTAATAACATTACAAATGTTTAGCTAATCTCTTAGATCAATCTAATCGAGTGGTTTTCTGCCCGAAATAATATTATACAGTACAACGATGATGGCAATAACCAAAAGCGTATGGATTAATCCCCCTGTATCCATTCCTGGAATCACACCAGCCATTCCTAATACCCAAGCTATTATACATATAACAGCGACTAACCAAAGTAAATTTTTCATAAGTTTTATTTTTTGATGTTATTACTGGTCTTGCATAAATTATGCCTAATATAGTGAGGAGAGAATAGGTAAATCCAGACTCTCAAAACCTTGTATGATTTCACCATAACTTTAAAATTCTTCTGAAGCATCATACTCTTGACTTTCTGGAATATATTTTGAATTTATAAAGGTAAATTGAACTGAATGCAACATATATACTCTCAATCTATCGCATTGATCGGAGGCGGACCCGCAGCATTGATGATACTGAAACATATCGTTGAAAATAAACAGTATCCGAATACTATCACCATTTTCGAAAAAAATGACAGGCTGGGCGTTGGGATGCCTTACGGAAAGAATGGCTCTAATAAAGAACATGTGGCGAATATTTCTGCCTCAGAACTTCCTGATTTTGAAATCAACTTTGAAGACTATATCACCAAGCATCCGCCCCATGAATTTCCGGATTTTTATTCCAACGGCGTCTTTAACGTTAATCAAGTGATTCCAAGGTTGGTCTTGGGCAACTATCTTGAATTTTTATTTCATTGGTATATCAAAACTGTCCAAAAAGAAGGCTGTACTGTAGTTATAAAGACAAATTGTACGGTGGATGATATAGCGTTTAATAATGATAATCAATATACAATATCAACAAATTCTGAAGATCTTTTTTACGTAGACATCGTTATTCTCTGCACAGGGCATTCATGGCCGAAGAAATATGAAGAACAGGTGAAGGGATGGTTCGATTCCCCCTATCCTCCATCCAAATTTACAGCGGAACTCAATGGTCATGTTGCAATCAGGGGCACCTCACTTACTGCAGTCGATGCCGTGAAAACACTGGCAAGGCTTAACGGAACTTATGTAAGCCATGAAGACGGGAAACTCACCTATGAACTTCATGAGGGATCTGAAAACTTTAAGATCACCTTATTTTCAACAGGAGGTTTTCTGCCCGCACTGCGGTTTCACTCGGATGGAGAAGCCTACTCGAGTTCCTGGCTGATGTCCATGAAAGATATTTATGATTATAAAAGCTGCCACGGTGGTTTTGTTGATCTTGACTATGTATTTGATCTCAATTTTAAGCAACCTTTGAAAGAAAAAGATCCTGACTTCTATGAGAAAATAAAGAATCTCAACATCGAAGATTTTGCAGAACACATGCTGGAGTTAAGAAAAGAAGTTGACAGCTTCGATCTTTTTAAAGCAGAATACAGGGAGGCAGAAAAATCCATTGACCGCCAGCAGCCGATAAGCTGGAAAGAAATGCTTGCCGACTTCAGCTATGCGATGAATTATCCTGCCAAACACTTTTCTGCCGAAGATATGCTGCGGTTGAGAAAAAGCATGATGCCGTTGATCTCCGTAATCATTGCATCACTTCCTCAATCTTCGTACAGAGAGATTATATCACTATACGAAGCAGGATTGATTGATCTGATCCAGGTGGATAAAGACAGCAAAGTTGTTCCGCATGAAGAATCCGGAGCAGTTTATCATTATACCTCCGAAAATCAGCAAATATTAGAAAAACATTATTCCATCTTTATTGATGCCATCGGACAGCAACCTATTAACTATGAAGATTTTCCTTTTGAAGGCATCAAAAAAGATAACTTATTAAGTCAAGCCTATTTAAGCTTTAAGGATAATGAAAATGCAGCTGCATTGTTATCGGAGGGAAACCGACAAGTTTACAAAGGTTACAACGATAATTACTATTTACGGATCCCAGGATTGGAAATCAATGATTATTTCCAGGCTATGAATTCATACGGTGAAATTATCAGCGGACTCTACATTATGGCAGTGCCTCTGATCGGCGGTCTAAATCCTGATTATTCAGGCCTCGATTTCTGTGATACAGCAGCTGAAAGAATTGTATCATCTTTATTTGCAGACCAATTGGAGAAGCCTGATGCAGAGGAACAGGATGAAATAGCGAGCTGATTCTGGCTATATTTTCTATTTTTCATGTGAAAATTATTTCCTGCCGCTAAATGAATGATTTATGAAATGATAAAATCCCAATTTGTCACTGAAATACTTTTTATATATTTTAAATTTAAATTTTCAAAGAAGGCCTGTAAGCCTTCTTTTTGATTGGGGGGAGTAAGGCAATAAATAATTCTTAAAGTTTAACCTAATTTCTTTATTCCGGAAATAATACGCTGTCTGTGATTAAGACCCCAGTCTGCTATTACACTGGTCAATTCTTTAAGTGATTTGCCATATTCGGTAATTTCATATTCTACAGCTACAGGTGTTGTAGATAACACATGGCGTTCAATTAATTCATTAATTTCCAAATCCTTCAGCTCACGACTGAGCATCTTGCCAGAAATTCCTTTAACCTCTTTCAGAAGTTCGGAATACCGCATTGGTTTGTAGCATAGACAAGCAATAATGGACATTTTCCACCTTCCATTTAAAATTTCCATTGTATCATTAATCGCCAATATTTTTTGGCTGCAATCTTTTATTAAATCAAATTCTTGTTTCATACCATTCACTTGGTTACTCGGCTGTCACTATAACTTTTTGTCACTTGGTTACAAAGGTACACAATGAAATTATAACTTTGTCCATCTAAATATATAATATCAAAATGGAACTGATCAACAATTTAAAATGGCGTTATGCTACCAAAAAATATTCAGAGGAAATAATCAGCGAAGACAAAATTGACAAGATTATTGAAGCCATCAATCTCAGTGCATCTTCCTGTGGGATCCAGCCTTATCGTTTGTTTGTTATAACCAATCCTGAAGTGAGACAAAGATTGTCTGAAGGCTCATTCAATGAACAGATCCATGCTTCCTCTCATCTATTAGTATTTGCTGCATTTAATGATATTACAAACGACTATATTACAGAATATATTGAAATGATGGAGCGAGAGCGCGGATTGGAAAAAGGAGAACTTAATATATTGAAAGAAGCTGTTATAAGCCATTTCTCCACCCAAACTCAGGAACAAAACGCCATCTGGTCTAGTAAACAGGCTTATATCGGTGTAGGCACAGCATTGATAGCTGCCGCAGAACTCAAAGTGGATGCAACACCGATGGAAGGCTTTGATCCAAAATTATTTGACGAAGTTTTAGGATTATCGGAAAAGAACCTTCATGCATCGGTTATCGTTTCTCTGGGCTACAGGGATGCTGCAAATGATTATCTATCATCGGCAAAAAAAGTTCGCTTACCAATTAATCAATTTTCAATTAAAATAAAATAATCTTGAAAAGGAAAAATAGTTCTAATTACTTACTTATATTTAAAATTTTCGGATTTTAAATGTTATAATCCTTCGAAAATTAAAAGAATGCAATTATATATTTGAAATGTACTAATCAAATTTATAATTGCATTCTTTATATTAATATTTGCTGGGAATTGCTAGCTTTATTAGTACACAATTCTTTTACTCTTTATCTTTAAGTGTATGAAAAAAATCCAATTCTATATCATAACTCATTAATTAACCTAAATGTCAGGTTAATGCGCTCTTTCATCGGAATATTAGACTTAGCAATTCGATGTTCCCAGTTTTCCTGTAAATCACCCTTCATGATGAGGAGTGAGCCGTGAGGAAGCGGTAAGCTGTATTTGCTTTGATGATGATCTTTCTTTCTGAAATCAAAGTTTCGGGTCTGTCCAAGACTTATAGATGCAATCACTGGTCGTTTTCCATAACGGCTTTCTTTATCTCTATGCCATGCCACCGAATCGTTATTATCACGATACAGGTTTAATAATACACCATTGAACTGATAACCAAATTCTTTTTCTATCCTTTCTTTTAAAGCATAAAGTTCGGGAGTCCAAGCATTAGTACCTGAAACATTTCCATCTAAATCGTAAGAACTATCGTTCCCTCCATACCATGCAGTAAGGCGGGGTGTTATAACTGTTTTATCATACATCTTTTGGGTACGTTGCTCCCAAGGTGCTGTTTTCAGCAATATATCTTTAAGTTTATCAGCATCTTCTTTGCTAACAAAGTTCTCTTTGTATTCCAAAAGGTCTTTTGGAAATTCATAAAATTCTTCTGCTTCAAATAAACTTAGCTGATTCATTGTAGTTTCTGTTAACTATCGAATTTAAATAACTTTTTTTTTCCTTAATTCAAATGAATTCAATCCTTATCACCCATTCTTTCTTTGATCTGTTTGATATCGATCTTGATCTCTGTCATAAAGTTTTGAATATTGCGTTCTGCAAATTCATCAGCTCCATATTCTATAGTATTGATGCTACAGGCAAATTCCCAGATCTCTTTAATGTCAGGTAATGGAATTTTATAAGGCTCGTAGAAACTGTTGTCTGCCTTTACCCAAATGCCGTCAGCTTCGTGAAACTGAAATCTCTTATAACTGATCCCATCATTGGTAGTGATGAAAACGTACGTTCTGTCTGTTTTCAGATCCGAAAGATTTTCAACGTATTTCCCTACGATGTAGGTACCGTTCTTATAGGGCGGCATTGAATCGCCGTCCGCAGGAAATGCCCTGAACTTTCCACCTTTTAGGAAGGGTAAGGAGATCGTTTCAAGACCTTCAATATATTCAGGATCACCATAGCCGTTCAGATAACCCATAGACGCTTTATGTGGAATGATCTCGATCTGATCGTTTCCATTATAATCGACCCTGATAGGCAGAACGATCCGGTTGTCTGGAAGCTCCATAATCTCATCGATAGGATATTTGGTCAGATTAATAGTCAGTAATAAATCGATGCTGACATTATAATATTTTGAGATTTTGATTAAAATCTCATTGGGAGGTGATGCGGCATCATCTTCATATTTACCGTATCTGCCTCTGGTGATTAAGAGATCATCAGCAACCTTCTGTTGTGAAAGATTGAGCTTACCCCTTAAATACCGCATGTTTTCTGACAAAATTGACATTGCTATAAATTATAGCAACAAATATACAATTTTTTGCTACAAATCGTAATAATTTTGTCAAATGGAAAGAGCAATTGCACATATGGATCTGGATACTTTCTTTGTTTCCTGTGAACGGCTGAGAGACTCTGTATTGGAGAATCAGCCTGTGATCATAGGTGGCGGAGATCGTGGTGTGGTGGCGTCCTGCTCTTATGAAGCGAGAAAATTCGGGGTTCGTTCTGCAATGCCGTTAAGAATGGCTCTTCGTTTATGTCCAGAAGCCAAGGTCATCAAGGGAGATATGGAATTCTATTCCAAAATGTCCCACGAGGTGACTGAAATTATCCAGGAAAAAGTTCCGGTTATGGAGAAAGCCAGCGTGGATGAATTTTACCTGGATCTTTCAGGAATGGATCAATTTTTCGGCTGCTATCAATGGACATCAGAAATTGCGAATGCTGTAAAGAAAAATACGGGACTACCGATTAGTTTTGCATTGTCAACCAATAAAACCGTTTCAAAGATCGGAACCGGAGAAGCTAAGCCCGCCGGAAAACTGGAATTAAAACCGCAATTTATACAGCCATTTCTAAATCCTTTATCCGTCCGAAAGATCCCCATGGTGGGCGATGTGACTTTTGAACTGCTGTCGAGGTTGGGCGTAAGAAAGATTGAAACTTTGTCCAAGATGCCTGTGGATGTTCTTCAGGAATTGATTGGCAAGAATGGAACGGAACTCTGGAAAAAAGCCAATGGTATTGATTTAAATCCCGTGATTCAATATTCAGAACGAAAGTCTATATCTACTGAAACTACTTTTGCTGAAGACACCATCGATGTTCAGAATATCAGGAGCATTCTTTCCGGGATGGTGGAACAGCTATGCTACCAGCTGAGACATGAGAAATGGCTGACCTCAACGGTTTCTGTAAGAATCAGGTATGCCAACTTTGATACGGAAACCAAGCAATGCAAAGTTCCGTATACCTCAGCAGACCATACCTTGCTGAAATATGTCCTTGAGCTTTTTAAGAAAGTATATACGAGAAGGATGAGGATTCGTCTTGTCGGAGTCAGGTTTACAGGGCTGGTACACGGAAGCCATCAGATGGATCTTTTTGAAGACACCGAAGAGCTTATCTCATTATATCAGGCAATGGACAAAATGAAAGACCGTTTTGGTGCTAAAAGCCTAGGAAGAGCTTCGGGCTTTTTAACTCAATAGAATAGATACATTATGTTTCTCAACTGTCACACATATCATAGCCTTCGTTATGGGACTATTTCTGTTGAAGATCTGGTCGAAATGGCTTTGGAATATAAGCTGAAAGTTTTGGCATTAACGGATATCAATACGGTAACCGGAATTTACCAGTTTTATAAACTGTGTCAGGATAAAGGTATTAAGCCGATTGTCGGTGTTGATGTCAGGGTTGAAAATGAACCGAATTATATCTGCTTAGCGAAGAATCCTAAAGGGATAGCAGAGGTCAACAAGCTTTTGACTGATTATAATTGTGACGGGATCGAGGTTCCTAAAGTTAATCCTTTATTGGAAAACTGTTTCGTCATCTATTCTTTGCAGAATATCCCTGAAGTATTATCGGAACACGAATTTATAGGTATCAGGCAGGATGAATTGAATTTATTGGTCAAGCCGGAACTCAGATCTTTGATCCACAAAATGGTTATCCTGCATCCGGTAACTTTTAAGACGGATGATGAATTTGAACTTCATAAAGTGCTGCGTGCAATCGATGGCAATACACTCTTTACAAAACTGGCTGAAACGGATTATTGCAGAAACAATGAATCTTTTGTCGATAAGAAAAAGCTTTTGAATCAATTTACAGAATACCCTGAAATCATTGAGAACACCAAATTTATTGTTGATCAATGCAGCTTTGATTTTGATTTTAAAACGCCCAAGAATAAAAAGCATTTTACAAAGAGCAAGGAAAATGATTTTAAATTACTGTCAAAACTGGCTTATGAAGGATTGGCCCGAAGATACCCTGATCGAAACAGGCAGGCTGTTGAACGGGTTGAAAAAGAACTGACCGTAATTGACCAGTTGAATTTCTGTGGTTATTTTTTGATTACCTGGGATATTATCCAATACAGCAACCGTATGGGGTTTATGCACGTTGGAAGAGGAAGCGGAGCCAACAGTATTATTGCCTATTGTTTAGGTATTTCTGATATCTGCCCTTTGGAACTGGATTTGTACTTTGAGCGCTTTTTGAACCTCAACAGGAAAACACCTCCTGACTTTGATATCGACTGGAGCTGGAAGAACCGCGATGCTATTTTGGAATACATTTTTGATAAATACGGCAAAGATCACGTGGCATTTTGCGGAACCAATGTTGAATTTAAAAGAAAATCAAGGTTCAGGGAGCTGGGAAAAGTATTTGGGCTGCCTAAAGATGAACTGGATCAGCTGTCGAAAAAACCTAAAGAATTACATGATCAAAATGCTGTTGTTCAGGAGATCTATAAATATGAACAGATGATGATCGGTTTTCCTAATCAAAGGAGCATGCATTCCTGCGGGATTTTAATTTCTGAAGAACCTATTACCAATTATTCTGCCTTGGAATTTCCGCCAAAGGAATTTCCTATCGTACAGTTCGACATGCATACAGCAGAAGAAATTGGCTTGGAAAAATTTGACATCCTTTCGCAAAGAGGTTTAGGCACCATTAAAGATGCTGTTAACCTGATTGAAGAAAAGAGAGGGATTACGGTCGATATTGAAGATACAACGATTTCAAAGAATGAAGAAAAATGTAATGAGCTTTTGAGTATTGGAAAAACCATCGGTTGTTTTTATATCGAATCACCCGCAATGCGCGGATTATTACGAAGGCTTAAATGTGACAATTACAAAGTATTGGTTGCTGCCTCCTCCATCATTCGTCCGGGTGTAGCACAAAGCGGTATGATGCGTGAATATATTTTTCGCCATAATCATCCCGGTCAATTTGAATATTTTCATGAAGTGTTTGAAAAGGAACTGGGCGAGACTTATGGCATTATGGTATATCAGGAAGATGTGATCAAAATTGCCCTTCATTACGGCGGAGTTTCCGCAGAGAATGGTGATGTTCTGCGTAGGGCGATGAGCGGAAAAGGAAGATCACTGTCAGCTTTGCAACAATTAAAAGATGATTTTTTCGAATCCTGTAAGAAAAAAGGTCACCCTGAGCAGCTCTCTCAGGAGGTCTATCGACAGATCGAATCTTTTGCGGGGTATTCTTTTTGTAAAGCCCATTCAGCTTCCTACGCGGTGGAAAGCTATCAGAGTCTTTATTTAAAAGCGTACTACCCTATTGAGTTTATGGTCTCTGCGATTAATAATGGCGGTGGCTTTTATAGAACAGAAGTCTATGTCCATGAAGCCAAAATGGCTGGTGCTAAAATTCATAATCCTTGTGTAAACCTCAGCGAATTTCAAACTACGGTATATGGAACAGATGTGTACTTAGGGTTGATGCATATTGAGAAGTTGGAAGCTGCCGTTAAACTATTTATTCCTCAGGAACGAAAAGAACATGGTGATTACAAATCGTTAGAAGATTTTGTCAAAAGAGTCAACATCGGTATTGAAACTTTACAGACACTTATTTTTGTCGGGGCTTTCAGATTCACAGGCAAACAGAAACACGAGCTATTGATCGAAGCAAGGTTTCTTTTGTCAAAAAATCAATACAAAACGAAGATCATTTCTTTATTTGAAGAACCTCAAAAAGATTATCAGCTACCTCTTATAGAAAGAGATCCTTTTGAAGATGCGTTCGACGAAATTGAAATATTGGGCTTTCCTGTGTCTTATTCTATTTTCGATTTATTGAAGATCAAATACAGAGGCGATGTAATGGTTAAAGATCTTTTGAAGTACCATAAGAAGCAGGTGAGAATGTTAGCTTATCTGATTTCCAGAAAACACGTTCCGATTAAAAATAAATATGGAAATAGAGACGATATGTATTTCGGAACCTGGATTGATGCCAATGGCGACTATTTTGATACAGCTCATTTTCCGGACAGCCTTTCGAAGTTTCCTTTTAAAGAGGGTGGAATTTATCTTCTATTAGGAACCGTTGAAGTGGATTATCATTTCCCGACTATTACCATAACAAAAATGGCAAAAATGCCACTTATTGCTGATCCCAGATATTCAATGGATGAGGAAAAAGCGAAGGAAGTTGAAAATGGTCTGCGGGAAGATGTGAGCTTGACTTTTCGCGCTCCTTATCCGCAAGAATTTGAGATTGGGTTGCCTAGAAAAAAATTGATCTGAAAATAAAAGTAAGTAAATGATATTGACTGTAAACATTTATTATCCGACAAACTCAGTATATCAAATTACTCGCTATTCTTACTCCTTTATTTAATCCATCGCACGAAACCGCATCGGTGTCATCTGCATATTTTTCTTGAAGAAATTATTAAAATGCGTAGCCTCTTTGAACCCCAGTGAATAGGCAATTTCGGCAACATTCCATTCGGTATGTCTCAATA